>JGI24025J20009_10000076_pt1 | contig 72134 bp, 70 predicted proteins | sample Cruoilmetagenom3_FD_20009 | JGI IMG/M metagenome (IMG submission 20009)
GGCAGTGAAAGATGCTGCCAGCAAACCGACCAGCCCCAGCACCACCCGCCGGGGCGTCATGCGGGACTGAATGTGTGTATCCGTCATCGGGTATTCTGCCTTTTTGTGCTGGGGTGGGAGTCTCAATTTCGAAGTTGGCGACCCTGAGATGCCTTTTTTGATCGTGTTGCGTCCAATTGGATTCACCTGCCAGAGTGAACGCAATACACCCTAACATGAAAGGTCGCGAAGAACCTCCCAACCGCTCGTAAAAGCCGTTCAAGTTCTCGTCAGAGCCAGGATCGGGCAGAAATCAAGCCATCGATTTGTGTGAAAACCCTGGCAGGGCTGGACAGTCGGGAAAATTTCCTTAGGCAAGAGAAAAGTTTCCTGGCGCGCTAACCCCGGAGTATTGCCCTCGTGTCTTTATTTCTGATTGTGGCATTGCCCTTTCTGGGTGCAGCGTTTCCCGCGCTGCTGATCCGGGCGGGTCGTAATTCTTCAGCCGCGGCGACCGGTATGGTCACGTTGCTGGCGCTGGTAGGTTTGCTGGTCAACGCCCCTGCGGTCCTGCGAGGCGAGGTGGTGACGGCCAGATTCGACTGGATGCCGGGACTGGGCCTGAATGCGAATTTCTTTCTCGACGGGTTGGGGTTGCTGTTTGCCGGACTGATCCTGGGAATTGGCCTGCTGATCATCCTGTACGCAAGGTTTTACCTGTCACGCAAAGACCCGATGGGTCAGTTCTATGCTTATCTTTTGTTGTTTCAGGGTGCGATGGTGGGCATCGTCCTCTCAGATAACATACTGCTTTTACTGGTATTCTGGGAACTGACATCACTGTCGTCCTTCCTTCTGATCGGCTATTGGAAACACCTGCCCGAGGGGCGTCAGGGCGCGCGCATGGCCTTGGCGGTAACCGGGTCGGGCGGGCTGGCGATGATCGGTGGCATGCTGATCATCGGCCATATCGTCGGCAGTTACGACCTGAGCGTGATCCTGCAACACAAAGACCTGATCCAAGCCTCGCCGCTGTATCTGCCGGCGCTGATCCTGATCCTGCTGGGCGCTTTCACCAAATCGGCCCAGTTTCCGTTCCATTTCTGGCTGCCTCACGCCATGGCCGCGCCCACCCCGGTGTCGGCCTATCTGCATTCGGCGACGATGGTGAAGGCCGGGCTGTTCCTGATGGCGCGGATGTGGCCGGTGCTGGCCGGAACCGAGGCGTGGTTCTACATCGTTGCCACCACCGGGTTGGTAACGATGGTGCTGGGGGCGGTGATTGCGCTGTTCAAGGATGACCTCAAGGCGCTGCTGGCCTATTCCACGGTCAGCCATCTGGGGCTGATCACCATGTTGTTGGGCCTGGGGACAAAAACGGCCGCGATTGTCGCCGTGTTTCACATAATCAACCACGCCACGTTCAAGGCTGCGTTGTTCATGACTGCCGGGATTATCGACCATGCGGCCCATACCCGCGACATCAAACGCCTGGGAGGGCTGGTGCACCTGATGCCCCTGACCTTCACCATTGCCCTGATAGCTGCTTTGTCGATGGCCGGGATCCCGCCGCTGAACGGGTTCCTGTCCAAGGAAATGATGCTGGAAGAGACCGTCGATACCCTGTGGCGCAATTCGCATTATCTGGTGCCGGGGCTGGCCGTTGTCGGGGCGATGTTCTCGGCGGCCTATTCGTTTCGCTATATTGCCCATGTGTTCCTTGGGCCGGTACGTGACGATTATCCGGCCAAGCCGCATGATCCGGGCGTGGGCCTGTGGCTGGCCCCTGGATTTCTGGCCGCCCTTGTGGTGCTGATCGGCCTTTATCCTAACTTCATATCCGGCCCGCTTGTCACCGCCGCCTCAAGCGCCGTGATCGGCGATGGGCACGTGCCGCATTTCCACGCCAAGCTGTGGCACGGGTTCACCACCGCGCTTTATATGTCGATTGTCGCCATCACCGGCGGTTTGGTTCTGCTGGCCATGCACCGGGGTCTTGCCCGGATATGGAACGCAGCGCCGCGCCCCGAGGCCAAGGTGATTTTTGACGCAATCATCGGCGGNNCCACCTCGCTGAGCCGTCGAACGACGGACGCACTGCATGATGGATCGTTGACACGTTACGCGACGATCTTTCTGTTATTCACCCTGGCGCTGGCCGGCTATGCCTATGCCACCGGCACCATGGCCGCCCCGACACGGGCGATGCTGGACATGTCGGCGCTGCCGGTGATCGGTTGGATCTGTCTGGTCGGAGCAACCTTTTGCGTAGTCGTCTTTCACCGCAACCGCCTGTTGGCGCTGGTGCTGCTTGGGGTGGTCGGGCTGGTCGTATCGCTGGCGTTCAATTACCTCTCGGCCCCGGATCTGGCGCTGACCCAGATATCGGTCGAGGTGGTGACAATCATCCTGTTGCTGCTGGCGCTGAATTTCATGCCCAAGGAAACCCCGAAGGAAAGCGCCCCCGCGCGGCGCTTGCGTGACGTGGTTCTGTCGGTGCTGGCCGGGCTGGGCACAGGGGGGCTGATCTATGCGCTGATGCAGCGCGGCTTTTCGCAGCCTTCAATCTCGAAATACCATCTGGCCAACTCGCATTCGGGCGGCGGCGGCGACAATGTGGTCAACGTGATCCTGGTGGATTTCCGAGGCTTTGACACGTTCGGAGAGATCATCGTGCTGGGGATTGCCGCCATCGTGATCTTTGCCATCACCGAGGCCGTTCTGGCCAGCAATGTACGCGCCCGCCTGCTGAACCGCGTGCCCGACCAGCCGCAAGCGGGCGACAGCCACCCGCTGATGATGGTGATTGTGACACGCATGATGATGCCCATTGCCCTGATGGTTGCCGCCTATATCTTTTTGCGGGGCCACAACGCGCCCGGCGGCGGCTTTGTCGCCGGGCTGATCGCCGCGATTGCGGTGATCATGCAGTACATGGCCTCGGGCTTTGGCTGGGCATCCGACCGCCAGCGGTTCTACTACCACGGCATTATCGGGTCGGGCGTTCTGGTGGCAGCGCTGACCGGCATGGGATCGTGGTTCGCCGGGATGCCGTTCCTGACCAGCGCCTTTGGCTATGTGTCTATCCCGCCGCTGGAGAAGTTCGAACTGGCCACGGCAGCACTGTTTGATCTGGGGGTATTTCTGGCAGTGCTCGGGGCGGTGATGCTGGCATTGGAAAGCCTCGCCCGATTTGCCTGGCAACCGGGCATGGACAGCGAATTCGCCATGGATATCAACCCGGCCCGCGATGCCGAAACCCAGCCGGCAGAGGAGACCTGAAACATGGAGATGATTCTGGCCTCTGCCGTCGGCGTTCTGACCGCCTGTGGTATCTACCTGATACTGCGCCAGCGCACCTTTCCGGTGATTATCGGCCTGTCGCTGCTGTCTTATGCGGTCAACGTGTTCCTGTTCGCCACCGGGCGGCTGGCGCTGAACAAGCCGCCCATTCTGGACGCGCACCTTCACGATGCCGCCAGCTATACCGACCCGCTGCCTCAGGCGCTGGTGCTGACGGCGATCGTGATTTCGTTCGGAATGACGGCGGTGGTGGTAATGATCGCGCTAAGCGCCTACCTCTCGGCGCGCAATGACCGGATCGACATGGAACCGGATTACAAATACGACGACGAACAAGAGGCCACACCCGAACCCGACACCGAGGGCGACGCATGAGCCACCTGATTATACTGCCGATCGTGCTGCCGGCCATTCTGGCACCGTTCATCATCATGGTCATCCGCCATCACCTGGACCTGCAACGGGTCTTTTCGCTGGCCAGCACCGTGATATTGGCAGGCATCACGCTGACATTGATGGCGCAGGCCACAAGCGGTGACATATCGGTTTACGAACTGGGCAACTGGCCGGCCCCCTTTGGCATCGTTCTGGTGCTGGACCGTCTGTCGGCGCTGATGATCGTGCTGACGGCAGTGCTGGCGCTGGTGGTGCTGCTTTATGTCATCGGCACCGGCTGGGACACGAAGGGCCGGCATTTCCACGCCCTGTTCCAGTTCCAGCTAATGGGGGTGATGGGGGCATTCCTGACCGGGGATGCCTTTAACCTGTTCGTGTTCTTCGAAGTACTGCTGATCGCCTCATACGGGCTGATGATCCACGGCGGCGGCGCGCGCCGCCTGCGGGCCGGGGTGCAATACGTGGTCTATAACCTCCTCGGGTCTACCCTGTTCCTGTTCGCGCTTGGCACGCTTTATGCGGTCACCGGTACGCTGAACATGGCCGATCTGGCCGAGCGTGTTGCGGCGTTGCCGGCGGATGAAACCGCATTGTTGCGGGTCGGGGCGGTTCTTTTGCTGCTAGTGTTTGCCATCAAAGCGGCGGTGCTGCCGCTGCATTTCTGGCTGCCGGCCAGCTATGCCAATGCGCCAATGCCGGTGGCGGCGCTGTTTGCCATCATGACCAAGGTCGGGGCCTATTCGATCCTGCGGATGTATACGCTGGTGTTCGGACCGGAGGTGGCGGTGACTGACGGGCTGGTCGGCGACTGGCTGCTGCCGGCGGCGTTGCTGACACTGGCGGTTGGCACCCTTGGCATCCTTGGGGCGCAAAAGCTGGGCAAGCTGGTGGCGTTTGCGGCCATCGGTTCGATGGGGACGCTGCTGATTGCTATTTCACTGTTCACGCCGCAGGCAACCGGAGCGGCGCTTTATTATGTGATCCATTCCACCCTGGCGACGGCACTGATGTTCCTGGTCGCCGACCTGATCACCGAGCGGCGCAGCGGGACCATCGCCCCTGCACCACCCATGGCCCAGAACGGACTGATCGCCGCGCTGTTCTTTGCAGGAGCCATAGCCATGGCCGGAATGCCGCCCCTGTCGGGGTTCATCGGCAAGCTGCTGGTGATGGATGCTGCGCGGGACGCGCCGCAAGTGTGGCTGATCTGGGCGGTGATCCTGATTGCCTCATTGATCACGGTGATTGGGTTTGCACGGGCCGGATCGCTGATCTTCTGGAAATCATACGACCCGTCGCTGGCAGAAACCCCTGATGAGCAAAGCGAAGAGGTTCCCTCCGCGCCGCGCCGCGCCGCGGCCCTGCCCTTTGTTGCCGTTTTTGCCTTGCTCGCAGGATTGGTGGCCATAACAATATTCGCCGGCCCGGTCACCAACTATACAAACGCCACCGCCGCCCAGCTGTTTGATCCGGGCGGCTATATCGACGCTGTTCTCAAGAGGCCCTGACCCATGAACCTTGCGCGCAGGCTTTTGCCCCACCCCCTGCTGACCTTCCTTCTGACGTTTGCCTGGCTGCTTCTGGTCAACAGCTATTCGCTGAATTCACTGTTGTTCGGCTTTCTGCTTGGGATCGTTATCCCCTTCATCACCCGCCCTTTCTGGCCGGATCGTCCCAGCCTGCGCAATCCGGTGATGATGGTCGAATACATGTTGGTGGTGCTTTATGATATCGTTGTTGCCAACATTGTCGTGGCCCGTCTGATCCTGTTCAAACGCAACTCTGACCTGCACCCGGCCTGGGTCAGCATCCCACTTGAGCTGCGCACCCCCGAGGCAATCACCGTACTGGCCGCAACCATCACCCTGACGCCGGGCACCGTGTCGGCGGATATGTCGGACCACGGCCATTGCCTGTTGGTGCATTGCCTGGATGCACCGGACCCGGAAGCGGTGCGCGACGAGATCAAGCACCGTTACGAACGCCGCCTGATGGAGATATTCGAATGATCGCTTACGCCATCTACTTCACTTCCGCCTGTTTCGGGGCCGCGCTGCTCATGAACCTCTGGCAGATTGCCACCGCCGAGGGCATCGGCGACAGGGTTCTGGCGCTGGACACGATGGTGATCAACTCAATCGCCCTGCTGATCCTTTACGGGTTGATCAACGGTACCGAGATCTATTTCGAGGCGGTGATGATCATCGCCATGCTTGGCTTTGTTTCAACCGTGGCTTACGCGCGCTTCATGCTGCGCGGCAACATCATCGAGTGAGGCGCGCATGACCCCGATCCTCGAAATCCTGATCTCGGCCTTTCTGGTCATCTCCGGCATCTTCGGCTTTGTCGGTTCCTACGGGCTGATCAAGCTGGATAACCCGATGTCGCGCCTGCATGCCCCGACCAAATCGACAACGCTGGGGGTGGGCGGTGTTCTGATCGCCTCGATCCTGCATTCTCTGATGTCCGAGGGGCATTTGTCGTTGCATGAACTGCTGATTACCCTGTTCCTGTTCCTGACTGCGCCGATCACGGCAAATTTCATTGCCAAGGTGCATATCCACCGGCATGAAACACCGAAATCGCTGCCTCTGGTCGACGAGGATCAGGAGTGGGCCACTTTGGCAAGTGATGACATCCCGCCCAATGATGCCGGGTCCAATAACACAGGACCCGAAACAGAGTAACCAAAACGGGTGCAGCGCCCGGACAACCAGGCCGGAACCCACATATGTTACATCCCCATCTTCCCCTGACTCACGATCTCGTGCTGATCGGAGGCGGCCATACTCACGCTCTGGTGTTGCGCAAATGGGGCATGAACAAACTGCCGGGCGCACGTTTGACGGTGATCCACCCAGGTCCGACGGCCCCCTATTCGGGGATGCTGCCGGGCTATGTGGCCGGGCACTACCGGCGCGAAGAACTGAATATCGACCTGATCCGGCTGGCCCGGTTTGCCGGGGCGCGGGTTGTGCCCGGCAATGCGACGGGTATTGATCTGGAGGCCCGTCAGATACATGTGCCGGGCCGCCCGCCGATCGGGTTCGATCTGGCATCGGTCAATGTGGGGATTACCTCGGATATGCCCTCTATGCCGGGGTTCGGCGCGCATGCCATACCGGCCAAGCCGCTTGGTCCCTTTGCCGCGAAATGGCGCGCCTACCTTGATGGTCCCGCCCCCGGAGAAGTGGCGGTGATTGGCGGTGGCGTGGCCGGCGCGGAACTGGCTATGGCAATGGCCAACGCTTTGATCGCAAGAGGCCGGACCGGCAACCGGGTCACTCTGATCGACAACGCCAGTGCCCTGTCTGTTCTCGGCGCAAAAGCACAAACCCGCATCCGCGCGGCCATGCAGGCCCTTGGGGTAGAGGTGATCGAGAACGCGCAGATCGCCTCGGTCCACGCCGACCACCTGCTGCTGGGCGATGGCCGGCGGATCGCCTCGTGTTTTACCACCGGCACGGCCAGAGCGAAGGCGCTGGACTGGATCGGCGATACCGGGCTGGCGCTGAACGATGGGTTCATAAAGGTCGACAAATCCCTGCGCTCCAGCGACCGGCACGTTTTTGCCGCCGGCGATTGCGCGCATCTGACCGAAACCCCCCGCCCCAAGGCCGGGGTCTATGCGGTGCGCGAAGCCCCGGTCCTTTATCACAACCTGCGCGCAGTGCTGACCGGCGATCCGCTGCGGCATTATCATCCGCAACGCGATTACCTGAAGCTGATTTCGCTGGGCGGAAAATCCGCGCTGGCCGAAAAATTCGGTACGGTGTTTTCCGGTTCAACCATGTGGCGCTGGAAAAACCGGATAGACCAGAAGTTCATGGAGCAGTTTCGCGATTTGCCCGCCATGGACCCGCCGGAGATTCCGGCCATGCACACCTCTGGCTTGCCCGAAACACTAGGCGACAAACCCCTGTGCGGCGGCTGTGGTGCCAAGGTCGGGCGTCGCGCCCTGCGCGGCGCGCTTGCTGTCTTGCCCGATCCGGAGCGGGACGACATTCGGCCGTTGCCCGGCGACGATGCCGCGCTGCTGCTGACCGGTGGCGCGCGTCAGGTAATGACCTCGGACCATCTGCGCGCCATCACCGATGACCCGGTGCTGATGACCCGGATTGCCGCCGTTCACGCGCTTGGGGATATCTGGGCCATGGGGGCCACGCCGCAGGCGGCAACGGCCACGGTTATCCTGCCACGTCTGTCACCTGAGTTGCAGGATCGCACGTTGGGCGAAATCATGCAGGTGGCCGGGGAAGAAATGCGCGCGGCAAAGGCCGAGATTGTTGGCGGGCATACGTCCGTCGGCGATGAGTTGACCATCGGATTCACGGTGACCGGCCTGTGTGACAGCGCGCCGATCACCTTGGGCGGAGGGCACGCGGGCGACGCGCTTATCCTGACAAAACCGCTGGGGTCCGGCGTTCTGATGGCCGCCGAGATGGCCGGGTTGGCCAACGGCGAGTGGGTGCTGGCTGCGTTTGAACACATGACCCAAAGTCAGGCACAGGCGGCGCGTATCCTGGCGCACGCACATGCGATGACGGATGTGACCGGCTTTGGTCTGGCGGGGCATCTGGCGGGCATATGCGAAGTGTCGGGGGTCGGGGCCAGCCTTGATCTGATGCGGATTCCGGCAATGGACGGAGCCGTGGAACTGGCCGCCAAAGGTGTCCGGTCAACCCTGTTTGACGACAACCGCGCACTGCTGCCCGGACTGCCAGACACAGGCAAGGCCGCGCTGTTGTTCGACCCTCAAACCGCCGGTGGGTTGCTGGCCGCCGTGCCGGCAGATCAGGCTGATGCGTTGGTGGATAAGCTGTGTGAGGCCGGATATNAAGCGGCGCGGATCGGGCAATTGACGGATGCNCCATCCGGCATCGTTCTGGCCTGACGCGGGCTTTTGCCACACCGGTTCTGGCCTCANATGCCCATCGCCGCCTCGATCCGGGCNGCCACCTGTGCCAGCCCCGCTTCATCCAGCGTTTTCGCTTCAATCGTCTCAAGCACCCGGACAGCATGGGCATTGCGCGATTTGTCATAGGCCGGATCGTAATGCTGCTGCATCAGCGCCAGCGCCAGCCCGGCCTTGTCGCCCGCGCCGATCAACTCAAACCAGCCGTCAACCACACCATGCCCCCGGTACTTGCGCAACGGATCCAGCTTGCGACACAGGTTTTCCGCGTCTGACATGATGTCACTATAGGTCCGAACAAGAAAGGCAGAGCGTTCCTCCACCGGGGCCGTCACTTCGATCCTGGGAGAATTTCTCATTGCGGACCAAAGGCTTGGAGGGATGATCCGCGCGCCTATCTTGCTTGATTCCGCCTCGACCAGAACCGGTCTGTCCGGGTCCAGCGCATCAAGCGCAAAGGCCAGCCGTGTTTCGAACGCCTTTTGGCCCGGCTGGGGGTCGTCCATGCCACCCAGCAAAGAACCGCGGTGTCCGGCCAGCCCCTCAAGGTCCAGCACCTGAACGCCGCGCGCCATCAGCACATGCAGCAACGCCGTCTTGGCCGTGCCGGTATAGCCATCCAACGCCACCAGACGATGCGGCAGTGGATCGTCATAAAGCCGGCGTTTGACCAACCGGCGGTAACTGCGATAACCGCCTTCGATGACGTCCGAGCGCCAACCAACCTGGCCCAGCATCCAGCAGAACGACCCCGACCGCTGGCCGCCGCGCCAGCAATAGACAAGGGGTCGCCAACTGCCCTCTTTGTCCATCAGCTGCGTTTCGACATGGGTGGCGGCATTACGAAACACCATCGCCGCGCCGATCTTGCGCGCCAGAAAGCGGCTTTTCTGCACATAGGTCGTGCCAACCTTTGCCCGTTCTTCATTGCTCAGAACCGGCAGGTTGATGGCACCGGGCACATGATCCTCGGCAAATTCCGCCGGGCTGCGCACGTCGATCACCGCATCAAACCCGTGATCCAAAAGTTCGTGAAGTGAGGTGTATTCCTGCGCCATGTCCCCGCCATAACGCGCCAGGCAGGCAGGCGAAAGCCGCCATTGGCCGGAAAACCGGCAATTGGGACGAAATTAGGGGAATGTGCTACAATATGTATACTTGTCATTTCTTTGCCAGGCCTCCTGAATCCACCCACCACCCTGGTTCACAATACCCATGCCCTACCCATGCTCCGAGGACGAAAATGGACATATACAAAATGCCCGGCCACCTGATCCGGCGTCTGAACCAGATCTCGGTGGCGCTGTTTTCCGAACGGATGGCCGAGGGCGGCCTGACCCTGACCCCGGTGCAGTTCGCCGCCCTTGTCGGGATCCACGCCCATCCGGGCATCGATCAGGCCACGCTGGCCGGGCTGGTGGCCTATGACCGGGCAACGCTGGGCAAGGTCATTGACCGTCTGGAAAGCCGGGCCTTGTTATGCCGCGCCACATCGCCCAGAGACCGGCGCGCCAAGACGCTGACGTTAACCGACGCAGGTCGAGCGCTGCTTGAGGAGGCCGGCCCACACGTGGAAGCTGTGCAACCCGACATTCTGGCCGGGCTGAACAAAACCGAGAGAGGGGTTTTTCTGAACCTTCTCAGCAAAATCACCATGGCCGGGAACGAGCACAGCCGCGCGCCCCTCAAGGCTCCCGGCGACAAATCGAGCCTTTAGAGAGTGTTGCATTCAATTGAATTCAATCAAACGCAGCACTCTCTAAAGGTCACGTTTGCGCAGCCAGTTCGATCAATTGCGCACCGCTGGCGCGGTTGGAATTCACCACCCGGTCGACCCGGTGGAACGCCAGTACACCCTCGGCCGCCGGCCGCATCAACACCGCCGCGCCCTTGCCCGCCTCGCCAAGCCAAAGCGGCCAGTCGTCAGGGTCCACAATCAATGGCATCCTGTGGTGGATCGCCGACAGGGTAGCGTTGGCCGGCGTTGTGACAATAGCGCACGTGGGCCGCATTTCATCCTGGCCCCAATTCTGCCAGATTCCGGCAAAAGCAATCGGCGCGCTGTCACGGCGGTGGATATACCAGGGCAGCCGGTCTCCGGCCTCATTTTTGGTCCACTCATAAAACCCGGTAGCGACGATCAGGCAACGCCGGTCGCGAACCGCCGCGCGGAAAGCGGGTTTCTCAGCGATGGTTTCGGCGCGGGCATTGATCAAAAGCGGCCCACCGGCTTCGGATTTGTACCAATGCGGCAAAAACCCCCAGCGCATCGGCACCAATCTGCGCCCGGTTTCGCCGGTTTGTACCACATGCACCGCGTTCGTCGGGCAGACGTTGAAATTGGGCACTTGCGGCAAGGCATTGGCCGGTTGTGCGGCAAACAGTTGCGCCATCACATCAGTTGGCAGGGTTATGGCAAATCGTCCGCACATCAAAAACAGTTTAGCGGTGGTTCTCTCTATTGAAAACCGGAACCAATCCCGTAAACATCGCAGCCATGACATTTGAAAGCGACATCAAGCTGGCCCGGCAGAAATTGCAAAACGGCCAACACAAACACGCCTTCAGGGCCGCCAAGTCTGCCATGAAGAAAAGTGCCCGATCACCCTTTCCCCTCAATTTCGCCGGGATTGCCCTAGGCGGAATGGGCAAGCACCGCGAGGCGGTGGCTCTGTTCAAAAAGGCCCTGAAACTGGATCCTACCTTTCATGACGCGCGCAAGAACCTGGCCCAGTCGCTGATCCTGCTGGGAGAGGCGCACCAGGCCCGGTCGCTTCTTGGGAAATTGGTGGATCAAACCCCCAATGACGCAGATGCCTGGTATTTGCTGGCGCAGGCCAGCGCTAAATCCGGCCAGCCTGAGAGTGCCGAGATGGCGGCCGGCAAGTCCATCGAACAGGCCCCAAACCAGGCCCGCGCCTATAATCTGCGGGCCTTGGTACGTGGCCAGATGGGGCAAATAAATGAGGCGCTGGAAGATTATGAAAATGCGCTGCGGCTTAACCCCAATGACGTCGACACGTTGATCAATATCAGCCTGCCGCTGGCGCGTCAGACCCGATACGATGAGGCAATGAAGACCGTCAGCCGGGCCGTGGAACTGGCACCTGATCATGTGGGCGCGCGGTTGCGACTGGCGATGCAGCTGGTCGAGGCCGGTGAGAGCGACAAGGCCATCGACCAGTATCATCAGGTGCTGAAGCTGGTGCCGAAGCACCCCGAAGCCATTGAACAGCTTGCCCAGTTGCAATCACAAGACCAGAACTGCGAACTGGAACCTCTGGCCAAATCGGCCCTGAAAACCGCGCCAAAAAAGTCCGGCGCACGGGTAAGTCTTCAGTTTGCGCTGGCCAGAATTGCCGAGCAGGCCGGTCATCAGGCACAAGCCGATGGTTTTTTGGACGGGGCCAACCGGGATATGGCGGCGACCCTGCCTTACGATGCAAAGGGCGATGGCGCGCTGAGTGCCAGGCTGCTGGCGCGGTTCGAAAGGCCAATTCCGTCGGACACGCAGGCGACGGATGGCCCGGTGCCGGTCTATGTGGTGGGCCTGCCGCGTTCGGGCACCACGCTGGCCGAGGCCATATTGGGCGCACATACACATGTGGCCCCACTTGGAGAGCGCGCAGCGTCCGGTATCCTGTTGCAAACGGTGATCAGGGATGGCCTGCCGTTTGACGCAAAAGCGGTGCAGGCGTTCATCGCCGGCGACATGAAATTGCTGCCGGAGATGCCGGCAGAGACGCAGGCCTATGTGGACAAGATGCCCGAGAATTACCGGCTGATAGGTTTTCTGAAAACCGCCTATCCGCAGGCAAGGATCATCAATCTCAGGCGTGATCCGCGCGATATTGCCCTGTCGATGTGGCGCGGGCATTTCGCCGGTACGGCGCTGTCTTATACGTATGATCTTCGCGCCATGGCGCACCGGTTCAACCTTTATGCCGCGATGTTGGCGCATTGGCACAGGGTGCTGCCCGGTGCCATTCTGGATCTGCGATACGAGGATATGGTGGGCGACGTCGGTGCCACCAGCCGCGTTCTGGCCGGGTTTTGCGGGTTGGACTGGCAACCGGGCATGGCACGGCCAGACCTGAATGCCGGGCAGATTCTGACCTCAAGCGCGACGCAATTGCGCCAGCCGGTGCATAGCCGGTCGGTCGGCAAGTGGCACCAGCACGAAACCCTGCTGGGACCCTTTAGCGAACACCTTGATCCCGAGTTATGGCCCGAAATCGCCTGAACTATTTCCGACCGATCCGACCATCGACATAAGGCGTGTAAGGCGCGTGCGCCGCCAGATATTCGGCCAAAACATCCGCCACATCCGGCCCGTAGTCATAGGCGTTCTTGTCATCGCCGCTGAACACCTTGTAGCCGTCACCGCCGTTGCGCACGTAATTATTGGTCACCACCAGATAGGTCTTGCCCGGATCAATCGGCACAAACCCGTCGCCATTGGCCACCATCACCGATTGTATGCGCCCCTCGTTCGCGGCCACCTCGGGATTCCATGTGTATGTCAGCCCGGCCACCTGCGGGAACCGGCCCTTGACCTCTTCCACCTGGCTGACGCCGTTTTCCAGCGCGTCAATGACGCCCTGACCGCTGATTTCAAAGGTCGACAGGGTGTTCTGGAACGGCAGCACACTCAGCACCTCTCCCATGGTGATGTCGCCCGCATCAATGCTGGCACGTAGCCCGCCCGAATTGGCGAATGCAATACTCACCCCCTGATCCCTGACCCGGTCAAGCATCGCATCGGCCACCAGATTGCCCATGGCGCATTCCTGCACACGACACACTGCCCGGTCGCCTTCGATCATCGACGCCGCAGAGGCCACCACCTTGTTGCGGACCTCGTCCAGCGGCAGGGCCAGTTCGGCAATGCGGTCGACAGTGCCGGCGTCCTCGGCCACCGTTCCATCCATCACCAGCGGCTCGCCCCTGGCTTCGGTGAGGTTGCCGGCGTCGTCAAAGGTGACATTCAACTCTCCCAGATACTTGCCGTAGGCATAGGCCTGCACGATCGCCGTGTTGCCCACCATCGTCGGATACGGCCCGACGGCCCGGTCCGAGGTATTGCTGAGGTATGAATTGGAATGCCCGCCGACGATCACGTCAACGCCGGTGGTTTGTGCGGCAACCCGCTTGTCCACCGCGTAACCCGAATGGCTGAGAACGATGATCTTGTTCACACCCATGCCCGTCAGCCTGTCCACCTCGCCCTGAACCGCCGCTACGGGTTCCGAGAATGTGATATTCGGCCCCGGCGAGGCCAACTCGTCGGTATCCTGCGGCGTCAGGCCGATCAGGCCGATCTTTTCGCCGCCGCGTTCGATCACTGTCGATTTCAACAGTTTATCCGCAAGCATTTGTTCGCCGCTGTAATCGGCGTTGGACATCAGCACCGGAAAACCAACCGCATCCATGAAGCCGCGCAGCACCTCGGGGCCGTCGTCGAATTCGTGGTTGCCCACGGTCATCGCGTCATAGCCCAGCTTGTTCATCATCTCGGCAGCAACCTTGCCCTTGTAATAGGTATAAAACAGCGAGCCCTGAAACTGATCGCCGCCATCCACCAGTATCGCATTGTTCGACCGTGCGCGTGCCGCCTTGATCCCGGTGACCAGCCGCGCCGAGCCACCAAAACACTTGCCCCCAGCGTTATCCTCGGCCCCGCAACCGCTGTCGTATTTNCTGATCGGTTCNAANCGGGAATGGAAATCNTTGGTGTGCAGAATGGTCAGTTGGTANTCGGCNGCANCGATCCCGGCGNTCAGGCCAAGGGCGGCGACAGAGGAAAGAAATCGGATCATCATTNCAGCTACTCCCAGGTTGATTTGCCGGGGATGGTGCGCCGCATTGCCGCCCTTGTCAAAGGGTCTGACGACCATCCGCCGCGGTTTTCAGACTTGATTCCNCCCGGGCCAACGGGCATCACGCGGCCATGCTGATTTACAAGATTTTCCGCGCCACCGAATGGGCCACCCTTCAGGCCCANGGCGAAACCCCTGGTGCGCCNATNGACCTGGNGGACGGGTTTGTGCATTTCTCGACCGCNGAACAGGCCACAGAAACTGCCGCCAAACACTTTGCCGGTCAGGACGATCTGATGCTGCTGGCGCTGGAGGGCGACCAGATGGGTGCCGCCCTGAAATGGGAAATCTCGCGCGGTGGCGCGCGTTTCCCGCATCTTTACCGCGCCTTGCGGCTGGACGATGTTCTGTGGGCCAAGCCTCTGCCGCTGGTCGATGGGCAGCACGTTTTTCCGGATCAGATGGCATGAGCCTGATCGAACGGGCTGGACTGGCGGCACTGCGCCGGCTTGACCCCGAAACCGCGCATGGGCTGGCGATAAAGGCCTTGCGGATGGGCCTGACCCCGGCACCGGGGCCGGTCACGTCCGACCGGCTGCGATGCAATCTGGCGGGGATCACATTGCCCAACCCGGTCGGTCTGGCCGCCGGGTTCGACAAGAACGCAACCGCCCTCGCGCCTCTATCGCGCGCCGGTTTCGGGTTCATCGAGGTCGGGGCCGCGACCCCGCGCCCGCAGGCAGGCAATGCCCGCCCGCGCCTGTTTCGCCTGACGCAGGACCGCGCGGCGATCAACCGCTTTGGCTTTAACAACGACGGAATGCGGGCGATTGGCGCGCGTCTGGCCCAGCGGCCCCAGGGCGGCGTAATCGGCCTGAACCTTGGGGCCAACAAGGACAGCGACGACCGGGCCGGCGATTTCGCCCGCGTCCTGACCCATTGCGGTGCGCATCTGGATTTCGCCACGGTGAACGTGTCTTCCCCCAACACCGAACGGTTGCGTGACCTGCAAGGCAAGGCGGCCCTAAGCGCCCTGCTGAGCGGAGTGATCGCGGCGCGTGACGCGCAGGACCGTCGCATACCGGTGTTCCTGAAAATCGCCCCGGATCTGAGCGAGGCCGAACTGGCCGATATCACCGACGTGGCGCGCGGCATCCCGGTCGATGCGATCATCGCCACCAATACCACGCTGGACCGCGACGGGCTGACCAGCCCACATGCGCAGGAAAAAGGCGGCTTGTCCGGTGCGCCGCTGTTCGACAAATCCACACGGGTTCTGGCGCGGCTATCTCAACTGACCGATGGCGCGATCCCGCTGATCGGGGTGGGCGGTATCGGTTCAGCCGAACAGGCCTATGCCAAGATCCGCGCCGGGGCGTCGGCGGTGCAGCTTTACACCGCTCTGGTTTATAACGGGTTGTCGCTGGTTCGTGACATCACGAACGGCCTTGATGACTTACTGGCCCGTGACGGGTTTCAATCGGTGGCCGAGGCTGTTGGCACCAAACGAGAGGACTGGTTATGATCATCTATTGGCACAACCCGCGCTGTTCGAAATCCCGCGCCGGACTGGCGTTGTTGCAGGACCGTGGGGCCGAGGTGACGGTGCGCCTGTACCTTCAGGACGCACCGTCAGAGGCGGAAATCACCGCAGCGTGGCGCGCCCTTGGCGAACCGCCGGTAATCGACATGATGCGCAGCGCTGACAAGGCCTTCAGCGAGGCTGGACTGCGCAAAACCGACAGCGACGCGGTGCTGATGGCCGCCATGGCCGCAAACCCGGCGCTGATCGAACGCCCGATTGCCATTTCCGGCGCGCGGGCGGTGATCGGACGGCCAACCGAACGATTGTTAGACCTGGCTTAACCCGCCTGCGCCTCAAGCGCGCGATACCTCAGCGCCAGGCTGACTCCGCGCGCCACAAACGAGATCAGCAGCGCGGCCCAAAGCCCGTGGTTGCCATATCCCGGCATCAGCAGCCAAACAGCGGCGGCGTAGATACCAAAGCTGACCACCATCATGTTGCGCATATCCCCCGACCGGGTCGCGCCGACAAATATCCCGTCCAGCATCCAGGCGGCCCAGCCCAGAACCGGTGCGACAACCATATAGGGCAGATAGACCCGCGCGACCTCGCGCACCTCGTCCGAGGTGGTCATCACATCTATCAACGACCCACCCAACAGGGCAAAAACCAGCGCCAGAACAACCACCGTGACCAGCCCCCAAAAGCTGGTCATCCAGGCTCCGCGCCTCAATGCCGCCCTTTGCCGCGCGCCCAGCGCCTGCCCGACCAGCGCCTCGGCGGCAGCGGCAAAACCGTCCATCGCATAGCCGGTGATGAACAGGAACTGCATCAGCACCTGATTGGCCGCCAGCGTCGCATCGCCAAACCCCGCACCAAGAAACAGGAACGACACGAATATCGCCTCGATCATCAGCGAGCGGATCAGCAGATCGGTGTTCACAATCGCCATATTGCGCAGCTTTGGGGCATCAAACACCCGCGCCCAATCACGCCAGCGCGGACCGATGAAAACGCCCCGGCAGAACCATAACGCCAGCGCCAGCCCCGACCATTCGGCCAGAAACGTGGCGAACGCCACGCCATTCACGCCCCAGCCCAGCCCCATCACGAACCACAGATCAAGGGCTATGTTCAGCCCGTTCATCCACAATTGCAGCACCATCACCGCACTTGTTCGTTCCTGGGCGATCAGCCAGCCGGTGATGCCATACATGGCAATCGCCGCCGGAGCCGACCAGAGGCGGATGCGCATATAGCCGTCCGCCAGACCCTCGACCTGCGCGCTGGCGGGCGAGACCTGAAAGCTGGCCCAGATCAGCGGTGATTGCAGCACAATCAGCGCCAACCCGCCACCGCCGCCAATCAGCAGGGCGCGGATAAGCAGGGCGATGACTTCGCCCTCATCCCCTGCCCCGCGCGCCTGAGAGGTCAGGCCAACCGTGCCCATGCGCAAAAATCCGAACAGCCAGTACAACGCGGTGACGATGATCGCACCGATCCCCACCGCGCCAATCGGTGCGGCCTGCCCAAGCTGGCCGACCACGCCGGTATCCACCGCGCCAAGAATCGGCACGGTGGCATTGGCCAGCACGATCGGTGCGGCAATCGCCAGAACCCGGCGGTGGGTAATCCGCGCCGCGGCCGGCGTCACGCCAGCGGGCGCGCCGGTTGCGGCATCAGGAAATGCCCGGCCGCCTGGGCGTAAAGCTTGGCCTGATTGTCCTGCCACGCCTCGACCCTGACAGAGGCGTAACGCCGCCCCAACCGGCTGATCGTGGCCCGCGCATAGGCGTCACGCGGCAGGCCCGAGCGCAGGTAATCAACCGTGAAATCAATGGTTTTGGGCAGATTGGGCAAGTCGCCCCTGGCCATCTGCTCGGCATCGATTTCCCCCGATTCGATGTCTGGCCACAGATAGGCCCAGCTAAGAGAGATGATCGACGTCACCTCAAGAAACGCCGCCGTCACGCCGCCATGAATAGCCGGCAGCATCGGGTTGCCGATCAGCGGTTCGCTAAAGTTCAGCACGCCGGTCAATTCATCGCCGCGCCGGTCGAATCCGATGCCGAGGAACTTCGTGTAAGGCACCCCTTCGACCAATGCGCGCAATGCGGCGTCGCGCCGTTGTTTCACTACCTGCACCGGTTCGGGTTGTTTGCGGCTCATGGTTTTACCTCCACGGCAAAGGAACCCGTGGCCGTGGCCACCGGGTTATCAGCATCGTCGTCAACCGCTGTCGCCCGCACAAAAGCTACATTTCGGGTGATATGGAAACAGGTGGCTGTGGCAACAATTGTCTGGCCCGGTCTGGCGGCGCGCATATAGTCAATGCGCAGATCAATGGTTGCGGTGCCTCCCGGTGCGGACGGATGGCACATGACGGCTGCGCCGCAACAGGTGTCCATCACCGCCGAAACCGCCCCACCGTGAATCACCCCGGTTTTGGGATCACCGATCAGCTTTTCATCATAGGGCATGGCAATGATCGCCCGTCCATTGCCTATATCGGTCAGTTTCATACCAAGCGCCTTGGCATGAGGAATAACCTCAAGGAATTGCCCGTTAAGTTCTTCCATGTCCGCCATGCCACCTGCTCCTTGAATATTTCACATATATGATCCTCAGTCGCCCCCAAGGGCAAGCCCGCCGGTTGCGCTTGGGGGTACATCGGAATACCTTTGCCCCGTGAGGGAGAACCAGAAATGTCAGAGCCGCGTTTGTCATTCAAGGAGATGTGCGCCGAATTCGACGTGACCCCACGTACACTGCGGTATTACGAGTATATCGAGCTACTGCATCCTGACCGCGAAGGGCGTTCAAGGTTCTATGGCACACGCGAAGCAGCGCGGATGAAGCTGATCCTGCGGGGCCGGAAATTCGGCTTTCAGCTGGAAGAAATCCGCCAGTGGCTGCTGATCTACGAAAACGAAGGCAATTCTGCACAGATGCAGGCGTTTGTGGAAATGGCCGACCGGCAGTTGAAAGAGCTGAAGGAACAGCGCAAGCAACTGGACGAAGCCATGAGCGAACTTGAGGCCCTGCGCAAAGTGGCGATCAAGGCCTGAGACCAGCGCAAAACAACCCCACCAGGACAGATTGGCCAAGCGCGCATCTTGCACGAATGGTAATTTTTGCGTGACACGTGGCGGGCATGGTTGATCCGGCACCACGATTGCCTGCATGCTGAATTAAGTCGGCTTGGAATGGCATCACAGCAAGCGACCGCACCCGTGAACAAGGCATTGGTATCAATGACCAAAACTATCCAGCCCCTTGCTATTACGCTTGTTTTATTCAGCCTTGCCGCCTGCGATCCCGGACCAGGAGGCATGGGCACAGCCCCACCCGGAGTGTCGCAAGAGGCACATGACGCAAAAGTGGCGGCAAAGCGTAAATCCCGAAGAGCCTATTACAGCGGCCCGCGCGGAGGCGCATCCGGGCGCTAAACCCGATGCCGCAAACCTTTGGGATGCCGGGACTCTCCTACCTTTCCTAGCTGATACGTCCCGATAAACTGCGGCAAACTGCATTTCTCAAAGTGACGTGACGTCTGACTTACGTAAACGTCAAGCGTGTGTTGTAAAAGCTCAAGGTAATTCACACCTGAGCGTCTCAACCAGATGACGAGAGTAATCAGTATGACCGAAGAAATAATGACAATACGCGAAATGTGTGACGCCTTTGACGTTACCCCGCGCACATTGCGGTTCTATGAATCCAAAGAGCTTCTGTTCCCCACCCGAAAAGGGCAGAAACGCCTGTACTCAAAACGCGACCGTGCCCGGCTGAAACTGATCCTGCGCGGCAAGCGCTTTGGTTTCAGCCTTGAGGAAATCCGCCAGTTGCTGGACCTCTATCACATTGGCGATCAGCAGCATACGCAACTGTCGCGCACCGTCAGCGTTGCCCGCGACCGGCTGGCGGACATGGAGCGTCGCCAGCAAGAGCTAGGCCAGGCCATTACCGATCTCAAGGAGCAGCTGAAATGGGGGGAAAGCATGGTTACCAATTCGACGNCTTCCAGGAAGGCGGCCGAATAAACCNGCCTGCCCATATCGGTCCCAANCCANTTNTCGACCCAAAGGAGCGCCTGAATGCCCAGCTATACCCCACCAACCAAAGACGCCCAGTTTATTCTGCATGACGTGCTGAAGATTACCGATTCCGAGATACCCGGTTATGATGATCTTCAGCCAGACTTTACCGGGGCCATTCTGGACGAGGCCGGCAAAATCAGCGCAGACGTGCTGCATCCGCTGAATGCGGTTGGAGACACGATGGGCTGCACCCTTGAAAACGGCGTTGTACAAACCCCCACCGGATTCAAGGCGGCGTTCGACCAGATTCGGGAAGGTGGCTGGCCCGGTCTGGACATGCCGGAACAATATGGCGGGCAGAACATGCCTTACGTGATGGGCACGGCAGTGGGTGAGATGTTCTCGGCCAGCAATCAGGCGTTCACAATGTATCACGGCCTGACCCATGGCGCGGCCTCGGCCATTCTGGCGCATGGCACCGAAGCGCAGAAAGACACCTATCTGCCACGGATGATCGCCTGCGACTGGACCGGCACGATGAACCTGACCGAACCGCATTGCGGCACTGACCTGGGCCTGATGCGCAGCAAAGCCGAGTGTCAGGGGGATGGCAGTTACAGGATCAGCGGGCAAAAGATATTCATCTCGTCGGGCGAACACGACATGTCCGACAACATCATCCATCTGGTACTGGCGCGCATCCCCGGTGGCCCCGAGGGGATCAAGGGCGTGTCGCTGTTCATCGTGCCAAAGTTCCTGGTGAACGAAGACGGCTCTCTTGGCGCGCGCAACGGCGTGGCCTGTGGGGCTATCGAAGAAAAGATGGGCATTCACGGCAATTCCACCTGCGTGATGAACTATGACGATGCCACCGGCTATTTGCTGGGCGAGGAAAACAAAGGCATGCGGGCCATGTTCACCATGATGAACGAGGCACGGATCGGCGTCGGGATGCAGGGGCTGGCGCAGGCCGATGCGGCCTATCAGAATGCGGTTGAATACGCCCGCGAGCGGCTTCAGGGGCGCGCGGTGACGGGGGATGAGAACCCCGATGGCCCGGCTGATCCGCTGATTGTACACCCGGATATCCGCCGCTCGCTGATGGATCAGAAGTCCTTTACCGAAGGGGCGCGGGCATTCATCCTCTGGGGTTCCAGCATGATCGACGCGGCCCACCGCGCCGGGGACAAGGACGCAGATGGTCTGGTGTCGCTGCTGACGCCGGTGATCAAAGGGTTCCTGACCGATCAGGGGTATGACATGACGATCCAGGCGCAACAGGTATTCGGCGGTGCCGGGTACATTGAGCAAACCGGCATGTCGCAATATACCCGCGATGCGCGGATTGCGATGATCTATGAGGGGGCCAATGGCGTTCAGGCGCTGGATCTTGTTGGGCGCAAGCTGGCGCAGGACGGCGGCAAGCATGTCATGGCGTTCTTTGAGATGGTCAAAGGCTTTGCCAAAGACAACACCGGCCAGAGCGAAGNGTTTGATCGCGATTTCCTTGAACCGCTGAAATCGGCCTCAAAGGATCTTCAGGCGGCGGGAATGTACTTCATGCAGAACGGCATGAAGAACCCCAACCACGCGCTGGCCGGATCGTCCGATTTTCTGCACCTATTTGGCCACGTGTGTCTGGGGCTGATGTGGGCGCGGATGGCCAAATCGGCGCAAGATGCGCTGGACGGCGGGGCCTCTGACGCGGCATTCTACGAGACAAAGATTGCCACTGGGCGCTATTACATGGCGCGCCGCCTTCCGGCGACGGCCCTGCATCTTGCCCGAATCCAAAGTGGTGCGGACACAGTTATGGCCCTGGACGCGACCAGTTTTTAAGGTGGCGGCGGGGTAAACCCCGCCCCACTGCTCTGCCCACAAGGAGAGACGATGCCCAAACGCTTTCGCCTGACCCGCCGCCTGCCCATCGCCATGACCGAGGACGGTTATCGCCGCCTGAAACGCTTTGCATCCGAGGCCGGACTGGACGAAGGGGAAGCCCTGTCCTTCTTGTTCGAAAACTTCGATAGTGTGACAGACACGGAAAACCTGACCCACCGGTTGCGACTGTTCAACTCCGAACTGGAGGCGCGCAAGCGCTGAATACCCCAGGAAAGATGCGCCATGAAAAAAACGGGTCTCATTGCCGCTTTACCGCCTCAACGGCACAGGAAATGGCAGCCTGGGGATGCCTCCGGCGGGAGTATTTGTAACAAGAAGAAGCACAGGCTGTGTCCACCCCACCATCCGGATCTGATCTGTCTAGGACGCACTCAGACGGAATGGCGGGGCTTCTCCTCGTACGGCCATCGGCTCTCCAGCCTGTACCGCAATCCCACTAAACCCCCATTAACCTTAACGGGCGGTTACCAGATAAACGAACCCCCGGCTTCTTCTCGTTCCAAATACTCAAATTCCACCCCTTCCACATATGCAACAGGAGAAATTCAATCATGACGATCAAACTTTATTGCTTCGGTGAAAGCGGCAATTCCTACAAGGCAGCCCTGGCGCTGGAACTGAGTGGGCTGTCATGGGAGCCGGTCTTTGTCGACTTTTTCGCCGGCGAGACACGCGGCCCCGACTTTCGCGCCAACGTCAACGAAATGGGCGAAGCCCCGGTGATGGTTGATGGCGATTTTCGCACCAGCCAATCCGGTGCCATTCAGGCCTATGTGACCGAGAAATCCGGCAAGTTCGGCGGCAAGACCCGCGACGAAAACTATGACATTTTCCGCTGGGTTCTGTGGGACAACCACAAATTCAGCTCGATGGCCGGCCTGACACGGTTCCTGATGAACTTCCTGCCCGAGGACAAGCGCCCGAAAGAGGTCATCGGCTTCAATCTGGGTCGCCTCAAGGCCGCCTATCAAACGCTTGATACCCATCTTGAGGGGCGCGACTGGATCGTTGGCGATGGTATCACCAATGCCGACCTCAGCTGTTGCGGATACCTTTATTACCCGGAACCGTTCGGGTTTGATCGCGCCGACTGGCCCAACATTGATGCCTGGCTGACACGCCTGTCGCAAACACCTGGCTGGAAAGCCCCCTATGATCTGATGCCCGGCAGCCCCGCCGACCGAACCTGATTCCGCGCCTGAAGGAGACCCCCATGACCCAAGCCTATATCTACGACGCCCTGCGCACGCCGCGCGGCAAGGGGCGCAAAGATGGTGCCTTGCACGAGGTAACCAGCCTGCGCCTCAGCGCTCTGACCCTGAACGCCGTCAAGGCGCGCAACAACCTTGACGGCCACGCCGTCGAGGACGTGATCTGGGGCAATGTCACGCAGGTGATGGAACAGGGCGGGTGTCTGGCGCGCTCGGCCGTTCTGGCCTCGGATCTGGACGAATCCATCCCCGGCCTGGCCATCAACCGCTTTTGTGCCAGCGGCATGGAGGCGGTCAACCTGGCCGCCAATCAGGTCCGGGGTGGCGCGGGGGATGCCTATATCGCCGGTGGTGTGGAAATGATGGGCCGGGTGGCCATGGGCAGCGACGGCGCGGCGATTGCCGTTGATCCTTCGCTGGCGATGCAGACCTATTTCGTGCCCCAAGGCATCAGCGCCGATATCATTGCCACCGAATACGGGTTCAGCCGTGATCAGGCCGACGCCCTGGCGGTTGAATCGCAAAGACGCGCCAAGGCGGCCTGGGACGAGGGCCGCTTTGACAAGTCGGTGATCACCGTGCGCGATCAGAACGGTCTGGCGATATTGGACCGCGATGAATACATGCGCCCGCAGACCGACATGCAATCCCTTGGCGGGCTGAACCCGGCGTTCCAGATGATGGGTGAAGTCATGCCCGGTTTCGACAAGGTCGCCATGATGAAATACCCACATCTTGAGGCGATCAACCACATCCACCACGCCGGCAACAGCTCCGGTATCGTCGACGGGGCCGCCGCCGTGCTGATCGGTAACAAAGAGTTCGGCATCAAACACGGGCTGACCCCGCGCGCGCGGATCAAGGCCACCGCCAAGATCGGCACGGACCCCACCATCATGCTGACCGGCCCGGTGCCGGTGACGCAGAAAATCCTGGCTGACAACGGAATGGAAATCGGCGATATGGACCTTTTTGAGGTGAACGAGGCCTTTGCCGCCGTGGTTCTGCGGTTCCAACAGGCGTTTGACGTCGATCCGGCCCTGGTCAACGTCAATGGTGGCGCGATTGCCATGGGTCACCCATTGGGGGCCACAGGGGCAATGATCATCGGTGCCTTGCTGGACGAGTTGGAGCGTTCCGACAAGGAAACCGGCCTGGCTACACTGTGCATCGCATCCGGCATGGGTGCCGCCACTATTATCGAGCGCGTCTGATGCCCAAGCTGGATCTGTCACAAATCAAGGCTGTCACCGGCTCGGGCTATCCCGGCAAACTGTCGGATGCCATGCAGGGGCGCAGCTCGCAACGGTTGGGCGATGCAGGTGGTCTTAGCCAGTTCGGTGCCAATCTGGTACATCTGGTCCCCGGCGGGCTGTCATCCTTGCGCCACTATCATATGGAACAGGACGAATTTGTCATGGTCACTCAAGGGGTATGCACCCTGATCGACGATGACGGCGAATATCCGATGCAACCGGGCGATTGCGCCACGTTTCCGGCGGGCGAGGCCAACGGCCATCACTTCGTCAATCAAACTGACGCGCCGGCCACCTTTCTGGTGGTTGGCACACGCACAGCCACTGAAACCGCCTACTATAGCGATATCGACATGATGATGACTGATGACACCCGTGGATTCGCTTTTACCCGCAAAGATGGAAGCCCGCTGACGGCTGACCAGATCGGAGAAAACACATGACCGATTTTATCATGACCAAAGACGCGACGGGCGTTGCGACTATCACCTGGGACGTACCAGGAAAATCCATGAACGTCATGTCGCTGGAGGGCCTGCAACAGCTTGAAGCCTGCATCGACGACGCGCTGGCAGATGATGCCGTCAAGGGCATCGTCATCACATCTGGCAAGGACGGTTCATTCGCGGGCGGCATGGACCTTAACCTGCTGGCCAAGATGAAAGAGGACGCCGGCGACGATCCGGCGCGCGGGTTGTTTGACGGGGTGATGCAGATGCACGCCCTCTTGCGCAAGATCGAACGCGCCGGCATGGCCCCCAAGACCAACAAGGGCGGCAAGCCGATTGCCAGCGCCCTGCCCGGCACCGCTGCCGGGATCGGGCTGGAACTGCCGCTGGCGACGCATCGAATTTTTGCAGCCGACAACGCATCGGCCCGCATTGGCCTGCCGGAAATCATGGTCGGCATCTTCCCCGGTGCTGGCGGCACCACACGGCTGGTGCGCAAGCTGGGCGCGATGGCGGCGTCCTCGTTCCTGCTGGAAGGTAAGATGGTCAACCCTGCCAAGGCCAAATCCGGTGGCTTGATCGATGAGGTGGTGGACGACCCATTGGCGGCGGCGCGCGACTGGGTGCTGAACGCCGCCCCTGCCGATATCGTCAAACCGTGGGACACCAAGGGTTATAAAATGCCCGGCGGCGCGCCCTATCATCCGGCCGGTTTCATGACCTTTGTCGGGGCCAGCGCCATGGTGCATGGCAAGACGCAAGGCGCGTTTCCTGCCGCCAAGGCGCTGCTCAGCGCGGTTTACGAGGGCGCGCTGGTGGATTTCGACACAGCGCTGAAGATCGAGGCGCGCTGGTTCACATCCGTTTTGATGAACCCCAGTTCCGGGGCGATGATCCGCTCGCTGTTCCTGAACAAGGAAGCGTTGGAAAAAGGTGCTGTGCGCCCCAAGGATGTGGCAGATCAGCGGGTCAAAAAGGTTGGCGTGCTGGGCGCGGGCATGATGGGGGCCGGCATTGCGCTGGTCAGCGCGCAGGCCGGCATTCAGGTGGTGCTGGTGGACCGTGATCAGGCCGCCGCCGACAAGGGCAAGGCATACTCCGAAAGCTATATGGACAAGGGGATCAAGCGCAAAAAGGCCACTCCGGCAAAGAAAGAGGCATTGCTGAACCTGATCACCGCCACACCCGATCTGGAACAGCTTAGGGGCTGCGATCTGATCGTCGAGGCGGTGTTCGAGGATATGGGCGTCAAGGCCGAAATGACCAAAAAGGTCGAGGCGATTGTTGGCGAGGATTGCATCTTTGCCTCGAACACCTCGACCCTGCCGATCACCGAACTGGCCAAGGCGTCAGTGCGACCCGATCAGTTCATCGGCATCCACTTCTTTTCGCCGGTCGAGCGGATGTTGCTGGTCGAGATCATCAAGGGCAAGGCAACGGGGCCACGCGCGGTTGCCAAGGCGCTGGATTACGTGCGCCAGATCCGCAAGACGCCGATCGTGGTCAATGATGCGCGGTTCTTCTATGCCAACCGCTGTATCATCCCTTACGTCAATGAGGGCGCGCGGATGATCACCGAAGGGGTGGCCCCTTCGCTGGTTGATTCAGCCGCGCGGCAACTGGGCTTTCCGGTGGGACCGGTGCAATTGACCGATGAAACCAGCATTGACCTGGGGGCCAAGATCGCCCGCGCCACCAAGGCGGCGATGGGCAATGCCTATCCGGCCAGCGAGGCGGATGATCTGATCTTCTGGATGGAGGATCTGGGGCGTCTGGGACGCAAGGCCAATGCCGGCTTTTTCGATTACGACGACAAAGGCAAGCGGTTGGGATATTGGCAGGGAATGCACGACAAATACCCGCTGGCCGATGAACAGCCCGACCTGATCGAGGTGCAGCAACGCCTGATGTTCGTGCAGGTTCTGGAAGCGGTGCGCGCCCTGGAAGAGGGCGTTCTGGAAGATATCCGCGAAGGCGACGTCGGGGCCATTCTGGGCTGGGGCTTTGCGCCGTGGTCGGGCGGACCGTTCAGCTGGCTGGATATCATCGGCACGCCATACGCGGCCGAGCGGTGCGACCAGTTGCAGGCCAGATATGGCGACCGGTTCGCCTGTCCCGATCTGCTGCGCGAGATGGCGGCGAAGGNACAGAGTTTCTATGCCCGCTTTGCCCCCGAGGCGGCGGTGGCCTGACCGTAACGGCCAAGACACAGAAAAGGCCGGGTGNAGGATTTGCCCGGCCTNTTCCATTCATGCGCCCGTGAACGACCTTACGAAAGCACTGGGGACGGGCGCGCCGTACGCTCTTTGCGGGCAACCACCCCGGCGATTTCATCGGGGTCGCAGATCAGCGCCGCGCCATCATCCTCGTCGATCAGGCATTCAACAAGGAAACGCGCCGCGCGCATGTTCAGCACGTCATAAAGCTCTGCCCCGCTGACCGGTGCGTCAGTCAGGATATTACGGGGGCGCGGGCAATGGGCCAGCATCCCGCCTTCGACATAAACAACTTCATCATTGGCAAAGGCCAATGTGGTGACATCCAGCCGGTCCATCGACTTGACCGATCCGATACCGCGCAACCCTTTCAGAGCCCGCGCCGGCACAACCGCAAAAGGATCGCCCAAAGGGTCGATCGCCGCGTCGCTTTCCACCAGCATTCCCTGGTCAGGCATCAGCCACATTTCCGTGCGGTTGTTCATCGCCCCTTCCGGCACCAGAACCGGACACTGGGCAGGCGAAAGCGCATGTTCCGGTGCAAACAGCGTTTCGCGCTGAATATCAACGATTGTCTGCATGCCGTGATCGAAGGTCAGCACCTTGTCCCCGACACTCAGCTGGCCAACTGCGCGCCAGCCCAGATTAGATGCCACATGGGTGTCGTCAACAAAGCCGCTTTGACCGGTAATCAGCAACCCGTCCAGTACTCCGCTGACTTGGGCAGCGCGGGCGGCAGCACCCTTATTCTTCTCTTTCCAACCAAACATGGTCTTTCCTCTATCAAGACAGGCAATATCCCCCGAAGCAGAACGGGGAACTGACCTTCTCCAACCACTCAGCCCGATTCGAGTGCCGGCCATAGGGCGGGATTAAGGCGCAATATTGGCATTGTTCAGGCTAATCCCATCAATGCCACCGACCGCTTGGGATTGATGCAAATTTCAAGACAAAAGCGGCAAATCAACCAAACGCATAGCCAAATCGGGCGATATCGGATGCACAGGAATTTGCCAGCGTTTCGGCGCTTTGGTCAGTGTAATAGTTGCGGTAATCCCGCGCCCGTTGCGAGGTATTGGCGACCGGAAGGGTCAGTGCAAAACCCAAATGTGCCTCCAATGAGGCCGCATCTTCGTTGAAGTGTTCAATACGGATATAGGCGCTGCATTGCTCGTTGCCATTGGCCCGGCGCATGTAATGGGCGGCGGGGGTCTTTTCAAAGGATCCAAGGGTCCGGGGATGGGTGACAAAGCCCGCGAAATCCGTGCGCTGCGCCAATGCGACTGCCGGGTGGGCAAAACCCTGGGATCGCAGCCAGTGGTAATAGCTGACCGCCCGGTCCCAGGGGTTGCGCACCAGCGTAAAGGCAAACAACCCGTCCATCACATTGCCCGGTACCAGCCCGTCAATATCGCCAAGGGTCGAGTGTTTCCACAGCCGCCCCCTTGTCCGGATCCCTTGCACCCGGTGGCGACGTTTTTTCGCCTTGGGCGTGTCGCCCAGCATGATGTCCTCCTTCATCGCGCGCGCCTCAAGCGCCAGCGCCAACGAGGTGCCGCCGGTTTTGGGGATATGCACAAAGACGTAACTGCGGCCAGTCGACAGGATCATGGTAGCAGGTTACTGGGTTTCGCATTCAACTTGAAACGAAATTGCCCAATAATGCCTGAGTTTGCCCAATCCTGCGCTTTCCATTGACAGCGGACGGCCGCGCGGCATTTTATCAACGCCACACATTTGAAAATCAGGGAGAGATGGCCGATGGGTTGGATGACGGACGAAACAGGTCTGGACAAGACCGCCGCGAATTATGTGCCTCTGACGCCGCTTTCGCATCTGCGCCGGGCCGCGCATGTCTTTGCCAACGACCTGGCGGTGGTCTACGGCACCCATCGCAAAACCTACGCCGAGTATCACGACCGCTGTACCCGCCTTGCCTCGGCCCTGGTTGCCAAGGGGGTAAGGCCCGGCGATGTGGTGGCAACGCTGATCCCCAACTTGCCGGCACAGGCCGAGGCGGGTTTTGGCGTGCCCGCCTGTGGGGCCGTTTTGAACACGATCAACACCAGGCTGGATGTGGGCACGGTGGCTTATATCTTTGACCACGGCGACGCGAAGGTGGTGTTGGTGGACAGCGAGTTTCTGGATCTGGCCGAAGCTGCCCGCGATCAGATGCCAGGGGATGGTCCGGAAATCATCGAAGTGCCGGACCCGCAGGCCGGTTTCCCCGCCAGCGGACGGCATCAGACCTACGACGACCTGCTGGCTGGTGGCGATCCGGATTTCGACTGGATCATGCCCGAAGATGAATGGGAAAGCCTGGCGCTGAACTATACCTCCGGCACCACCGGGCGGCCCAAGGGCGTGGTTTGCCATCATCGCGGCGCGTATCTGATGACCATGGGCACCGTGGTTAGCTGGCGCATGGTGCTGCGCCCAAAATACCTGACCATTGTGCCGCTGTTTCACTGTAACGGCTGGAACCACACCTGGATGATGCCGCTGCTTGGGGGCACTCTGATATGTTGCCGCGACATCACCGCACCCGCGATATATGACGCCATCGTCAACGAAGGCGCGACCCATTTTGGCGGCGCACCGATCGTGCTGAACATGATCGTCAATGCCCCTGAATCCGAACGCCTGCCGTTTGATCACACGGTCGAGGCGTTTACCGCCGGTGCCCCCCCTGCCCCTGCGACATTGGCCAAGATCGAACGCTTGGGCTTCAATATCACCCATGTCTACGGGCTGACGGAGACTTACGGCCATGTCACGGAATGCCTGTGGAAAGACAGGGACTGGGACGAACTGGATCAGGCCGGGCGCGCAGTGGTCAAGTCGCGTCAGGGAATTGCCATGCCGATGATGGAGCAGATCACCGTGATGGATGAAGGCGTCAACCAGACGCCGATGAACGGCACCGATCTGGGTGAAATCATGGTGCGTGGCAATTCGGTAATGAAGGGCTATTTCAAGAACCCGCAAGCCACGGCCGAGGCCTTTGCCGGCGGCTATTTCCACACCGGAGACATCGCCGTTCAGCATCCTGATGGCTATATCCAGATTTCCGACCGGGCCAAGGACATCATCATTTCCGGCGGCGAGAATATCAGCTCAGTCGAGGTCGAAGGCGTGCTGATGGGCCATCCGGATGTCATGCTGGCGGCAGTGGTTGCAGCCCCGGATGAGAAATGGGGCGAAGTGCCCTGCGCGTTTGTCGAACTGAAAGCGGGCGCAAGCGTCGATGCCGCCGGGCTGATCGCGTTTTCCCGCGAAACCCTGGCCGGGTTCAAAGCCCCGAAACGGGTTTTGTTTCAGGAATTGCCCAAGACCTCGACCGGGAAAATCCAGAAATACGAACTGCGCGCAGTGGCCAAGGCGCTCTGATCCTACAGTGATCCCACAATCCCGACGGATGCGTCATCTCGTCACTTGTCGGGCGGCTTCACATTCGTATATCAGAATGTGAAGCCGCCCGCGCGGTATTTTGAAAGGGGAATATCATGACTGTGAATAATGCCGTGATGGCGATGGCCGGGACGTTTATACTGGTGTCTGTTCTGCTCGCCATTTTTGTCTCGCAATACTGGCTGGCACTGACTTTGTTTGTTGGTGCAAATCTGCTGCAATCGGCCTTTACGGGTTTCTGCCCGGCGGCTTCGGTCTTTCGACGTTTCGGCCTGAAACCCGCCTGCGAGAACTGAGCGCGAGGTTCTTAATCCGGGCGCATCGTCTTTGCGCCCTTCCTGATCCATTGCGGCAAAGCTATTTGCTGCAATGGGTCAGCCCGTGCTAGGGTGATGAAAAACAGGCACGGGCAAACCCAGTCAAAATGACGGCGCTGATAGAATATGAACGGCTCGAGGCAACCGGGCTGTGGCGCGTATCGCCGGATGATCAACGACGCGAAGTGATCGTGTCGATTGGCGAGGCGACGCTGACCATTAGCGATTCCAACGGTAACGCGCTGACCCATTGGTCGCTGGCCGCGATTGAGAGGGTAAACCCCGGTCAGCGCCCTGCGCTGTTCAACCCCGATGGCGATCCCGACGAAACGCTGGAACTAAGTGACGGCGAAGCGGCAATGATCGACGCAATCGAAAAGCTGCGTAAGGCGGTCGAGCGTGCGCGCCCGCGCCCCGGACGGTTGCGGCTGGTTTCCGTCCTGGCGACCGTTACAGCGGTTGCCGCCCTGCTGGTGTTCTGGCTGCCCGGCGCACTGACCCGCCATACCGTCAGCGTCGTTCCGGACATCAAACGCCAGACGATCGGTCAGGCGCTGCTGCACCGTATCGAACGGGTTGGCGGGCCGGCCTGTTCCACTCCTGAAACCACATCGGTGCTGACCCGCCTGGCAGACCGGACCGGCGTGCGCCAGTTAGTCATCATGCGCGCCGGAGTCAGCGATTCCCTGCATTTGCCCGGCGGCATTGTTCTGCTGAACAAAGCTCTGATCGAGGATTACGATGACTCCTCGGTTGCGGCTGGCTACATCCTGTCCGAACGCGCCCGCGCATCGGTGCATGACCCGTTGGCCGGGCTTTTGACCTACGCCGGGCCTGCGGCTTCGTTCCGGCTTTTGACCACGGGCGCGCTTACCCCGGACAATCTTGATCATTATGCCGAACAGGTGCTGGTTGCCCCCCGGCCCACTCTGTCGAACGAAGAGGTATTAAGCGTCTTTGCCCAAGCGGCGATTCCCTCGACGCCGTATGCCTATGCCCGTGACATCACCGGAGAGACGGTTCTTGGTCTGATCGAAGCCGACCCGATGGCTGGCCGTTCCCTGGAACCGGTGCTGCCGGATCGCGACTGGGTGTTGTTGCAGAATATCTGCGGCGGCTGAGAGAACGCGACCGCTAAAAGCGCTTGGGCAACCAATGCGAAGAATGGCCGTCAGGGCCTGATGAGCTATTTGCTCAGCCTCGCGTTCCGGAACCCGGCACCGCGCACTTGTTGCAGGGCCGCTTTTGCTGCGGTGTCCGATGTAAACGGTCCGGCCAGAACAACCTTTTTACCGCTGGATTTGACCGTAGCAAGGCTCATTGGCAAGCCACTTCGCGCCAAAGCCTTCGCGGTCGCCCTGGCCTCGGCGTCAGTTGCATAGACCTCCACGCGCAGATAGATTCGCTTACCGCCCGACGGGGCTGCCGGGGCGGACCGGGTTGAAACACGGGTCACAACGGTTTGCGGATCCTGGACCCGCGCCGTGCCTCTGGGAACAGTCACAATCCTTGCCCGGGTTGGCGTTTCGACCAGGGTACGGGGCACTGTGTTGGCCCAGACCTGATTGGTCTGGGCGTCGCCTTCGGCCGTCCTGAAACCACGACGCAGGTTCAGACGGTTGTCGTCCCAATCGACCAGTTTGTATCCGTTGGGAACATTGACGACCCCCCGCACCTGAGCCGGGCGCAAAGTACGTTCCGCCCGATGCGGGTTCAGCCGATCGTCCTCCCAGACGGTTTTATACCCTTTGGGCACGCCAATATTGGTGGTGTTCTGGCGATTGTCATAAACGTGGCGCGGCACCACTCTTGTTTCCTGTACTCCACCGACAGCCGATTGCCTGTTATCCTGACGATACGTTACTGTCGGTTCGGTCTGCGATCCGCAGCGCACCGCGTGACGCCCTCCCGGATTGTTGACGAATTGCTGACTGAAGGTCGAGGCATTGCCACAAACACCAACCGGGGCCGGCACAGCAGGCTCACTTGGTTTGGCTTTGGGTGCAGTCATCACCGTTGCAGGAGGCGCTGGCGAAGGGCCGCTTTGCGCCACCCGCACCGGCATGGGACTGGGGGACACAGGTTCAGGTGATGCAAACACTGTCGGCGCGGGCCCCGGGGAAGGTGTCCGCCGAGTGGTCTGTCGCGGGGCCGGTTTGGGCGTTGCGGCAGCAGGCTTAGGGGCTGCTGGCGGCCTGGAGGATGCAACCACCGTTGGCGCTGGCCCGGGTGAAGGCGCGCGCCGTGTCGTCTTTGTGGTGGTAGCCTCGGGGGCTGTTGCAACCGCCGGTTTTGGAGCGGCGGGTTTGGGCGATGCAACTACGGTTGGTGCGGGTCCAGACGACGGCGCGCGCCGTGTCGTCTTTGTGGTGGTAGCCTTGGGCGTTGCTACAGCCGCCGGTTTGGGAGCGGCCGGCTTGGTGGACGAAACCACAGTGGCCGCAGGTGCAGGTGACGGCGCAGGTGACGGCGCACGCTGAGCGGCAGATGCCGCTGGCTTGGGGGCTGCCGCTGGCTTGGCCGTTGCTGCGGCTGGCGGATTGGCGGTAATGACTACAGGCGCGCGGGCGGCCTTAGGCGGAGTTGCGGGAGTTGCCCCGGCCACGGCAGTGGGTTTGTATCCGCAAACCTGTTTGCGGCTGCGCGACACTCTGGGCACCCAGGTAACATTGCCGTCGATGCCCGCACGGATATAAATACATCCGCGGCTATCAACATATTGCTTGCCCTTGTAAGAGGCCGGCGGAAATTCGGCCGGTGGCTCAGACTTGAGCAGCGTCTGAGCGTTCAGCGCGCCAATAGCGAGTGACCCCAACATAACGCCAACTGCAATAATCCTAGTCAGTTTCATCGCTGCCCCCACAAGATGTGGGAGCAAGATGCCGCAAAAGCCTGGCCGAGTAAAGCGCGCTTACGGGTTTATTTGGTGCCGAACATGCGGTCGCCGGCATCCCCCAGGCCGGGCTGGATATAGCCCTTGTCGTTCAGCCCGCGATCCAGTGCCGCGGTAACGATAGGGACATCCGGATGGACCTCTTTCATGCGCGCAACGCCCTCGGGCGCGGCCAGCAGGCACAAAAAGCGGATGTTCCTGGCACCCGCGCCTTTCAGCAGGTTGATCGCCGCCACCGAGGAATTTCCCGTGGCCAACATCGGGTCTACCACGATCACCAGACGATCCTCTAACGCTTCGGGAACCTTGAAATAATACTGCACCGGCTTCAGGGTCTTTTCGTCCCGGTAAAGCCCGACAAATCCGACCTTGGCCTGCGGGATCAATTCCAGCACCCCGTCCAGCATCCCGTTGCCGGCGCGCAAGATTGACACCAGTGCCAGTTTCCGGCCCGCCAGTGTCGGGGCCTCCATCGGCTCCATCGGCGTTTCGATAGATTTGGTGGTCATCGGCATTTCGCGGGTGATTTCATAGGCCAGAAGCTGGGTGATCTCGTGCAGCAATTGGCGGAAAACCGCCGTATGCGTATCTTTTTCGCGCATCAGGGTCAGCTTGTGCTGAACCAGCGGATGATTGACGATGGTCAGATGTTGAGACATGGCAATATTCCCCGAAATAGCATTGATTGGCAGGATGCCTTCCTTTTGCGACAGAGCCGGTCCGCCTGCAACCCACCGAGGTCAGAAAAAGTTGCGCCCCGGCCCCTGCGACGGCACGCCCAGATGCGCCGCGATACTGGCGGCGACATCGACAAACCCAACCTGGCCCAACTCTCCGGTGCCTTTGCCCGCAACCAGCACCGGCACCCGTTCGCGGGTGTGATCGGTGCCGGGCCAACTGGGGTCATTGCCGTGATCAGCCGTCAGGATCATGATGTCCCCCGCCCTCAGCCGATCCAGAATCGGCCCAAGGGCACCGTCAAACCATTCCAGTGCCCGTGCATAGCCGGAAATGTCGCGACGATGGCCATAAAGGCTGTCGAATTCGACGAAATTGGCAAATGTCAGGCTGCCCTCTGCGGCCTCATTCACCAGATCGGACAGATGGCCCATCAGGGTTGCGTCATCGCCCTTGCGCTGATCGTCGATGCCCTGCATCGAGAAAATATCACCAATCTTGCCGATGCCATGCACGTGACCGCCCGCATCCTGAACCCAGTTGTTCAGCACCGGCGCAGGCGGCGCGATAGCATAGTCGCGCCGGTTGCCCGTCCGGATAAACCCGGTAGCGGCGTCGCCCCGAAAGGGCCGGGCAATCACCCGCCCCACCTTCATCGCGTGCAGGCGCGGGGCCAGATCGGTGCAGAGCTTCAGCAGCCGATCAAGGCCAAAGCTGTCTTCATGCGCAGCAATCTGGAACACGGAATCCGCCGACGTATAGCAGATCGGCTTGCCTGTGCGCATATGCTCTGCCCCCAGATCGGCAATGATCTGCGTGCCCGAGGCGTGACAATTGCCCAATATTCCGTCAACTCCGGCGGCCCTGGCCGCTGCCTCGCTCAGCGATGCGGGAAAGGCCGGATTGGCATCGGGGAAATAATGCCAGTCCCACGGCACTGGGACGCCGGCCAGTTCCCAATGCCCAGACGGCGTGTCCTTGCCGGGTGAAATTTCAGTCGCCGCGCCCCACAGTCCCTGCGGCGTCGCATCCAGCCCCGGCACCGCATCCCCCGAGGCCAGCCGCACCGCCGCGCCCAGCCCCAATGTATCCAGATTGGGCAGGCGCAGCAGACCGCTACGCCCTTCTTCGGCCCGCCCTTCCGCGCAGGTCTGGGCGATATGGGCCAGCGTATTCGCGCCGGAGTCTGGCAGATCACCGTTAAAAAATCGTGCGGCATCGGGCGCACCGCCAATGCCAACCGAATCCATCACCACCAGAAATGCCCGCGCCATCAGCCTACCCTTTCATGGATCAGATCTGGCACCGGCGCGGGATCGTCGCGGATCGTGACGGCATTTCGTACCGTTTTCTCAGCCGCACGCGCCGCATCTTCGCGACCGGCGTGGATCACAGCAATCGCCTGCCCCCGCTCGACCCGCGCGCCAAGCCGCACCAGACCGGACAGGCCCACAGCCGGATCAATGACATCGCTTTCCACCTGCCGCCCGCCGCCCAAAGCCACCACCGTCAGCCCCAGCGCCTCGCCGTCGATGGCCGTGACATAGCCCGCTTGCGATGCAACAACCTCGCGGATCACGTTGGCCTCGGGCAGAAACCGCGCCCAGTTTTCGACAAATGCCAGCGGCCCGCCCTGCGCCGCCACCATTCGCCCGAACCGCTCGGTCACGCGCCCGTCATTCAGCGCCCTGACGATCCGGTCTGCCCCCTGCTGCGCGTCGTCTGCCAATCCCGCGCTGGCCAAAACCGCGCCGCCCAGCGCCGCGCTTAGCGTGACCAATGGCCCCGATACCCCGCCTGTCAGCACTTTCATGGTCTCGGCCACCTCAAGCGCATTGCCAAGGGCTGGCACCAATGGCTGGTTCATATCCGAAATCATCGCCGTGGTCCGGCATCCGGCGGCATTGGCCGTTTCGGTCAGGGCCGATGCCAGCGCGCGGGCCTCGGACATGGTTTTCATGAACGCGCCACTGCCCATTTTGACGTCCAGCACCAAAGCATCCGGTGAAGCGGCCAGTTTTTTCGACAGTATCGAAGCGGTGATCAGATCAAGGCTCTCGACCGTCGCCGTCACATCGCGGATCGCATAAAGCCGTTTGTCCGCCGGGGCAATCCGGGACGTTGCCCCGACAATGGCACAGCCCGTTTCAGCGACGATCCCGGCCAGACGATCCTGACTGATCGCCGTACTCAGACCGGCAATCGCCTCCATCTTGTCCAGAGTTCCACCGGTATGCCCCAGCCCCCGGCCTGAGATCATCGGCACGTAAGCACCACATTCTGCCAGCGCCGGAGCCAACAACAGTGAGGTGCAATCACCCACCCCGCCGGTGGAATGTTTGTCGATTACCGGCCCGTCAAGAGACCATTCAAGGACATCACCGCTGTCGCGCATCGCCAGCGTCAGCGCCGCGCGCCCATCAGCCCCCAGCCCGCCCATGCAGACGGCCATGGCAAAGGCCCCGGCCTGGGCGTCGCTGACCGTGCCATCAGCCAGACCTTGCGCGAACCAGCGCAGTTCATCGCCCGAAGGCACCGCGCGTTGGCGCAATTTTGCAATGATTGATCTTGCGTCCATCAGGTCATCTTTTGCCCATGTGATCGGTATTGAACGCGCCGGGCAGCAGTTCGGACAGGGTCATCACCTGTTCGACCCCTGCCATTGTCCCCATGGTTACCGGCACTACGCCCGCCCCGAATTCAGCCAGCTTCTGGCGGCAACCGCCGCAGGGCGACACCGGCACCGGGCTGTCCGCCACCACATAAACCTCGACCAGCGTGGTCTCGCCCGCCGCCACCATGGCTGCAATCGCCCCGGCCTCGGCGCAGGTGCCTTCGGGGTAGGCTACGTTTTCCACGTTACACCCGGCATAAATTTCCCCCGACCCACCCCGGACCGCCGCGCCGACCTTGAACCCCGAATAGGGGGCGTGGGCGTTTTCGCGCACCGACAGGGCTGTGTCTTTCAGGTTCATGATGGCTCCAGTTTGGTATTGAAAGTGCCGGGCAGCGTGACTTCAAGCAGTTCGAAGTCAGCGCTTGGCCCACTTAGCCGGGTTTTCATGCCCGGCGGGATGACAAACGCATCGCCGGGTTCCAAAACCGACGGCACGCGGCCATCACCTTCAAGCGTCACGCGTCCATGCATGACGAAACCAAACAGAATATCGGCCTCATGGCTGGCCCAGACTGGCGTGCCGTTTGCCGGGCGCACCACCTGCACACCGGCCACGCCCTTGGTGTTGCGGGCAATCGTTGTGTCGCGGCAGTCGTATCCAGGCAGCCGGAAAGGCCGCCAATCCGCGCCCTCGGCCTGATTGAACACAAACTTCTGGCCCTGCCATTCACGATCCGGGCGAAGGGATGGGTTGGGCAGCTCCATTTCGTGGTCAACCTCGGTGATATGTTCAGCTGGAACACCGATTTCTATCACTTCAATGTCTTCGCTGGCCAACAGCACGCGGTGGCGGATTTCGGGTGGCTGGATGAAACAATCTCCGGCAGTCAGGCGCATCGGCGGTCCCTGATCTTCGTAAACCACATCGACCCAGCCGCGATTGCAAAAGATCAGCTGAAATCCGACCCGGTGGAAATGCACCATGTCCGGCACCGGGCCACCGCCGGGAATGCGGATATGGCTGGCGATCATCGCGCCGCCCAGACGGCTGGGCACCAGATCGCGGTAGTTCATCCCGGCCCGGCCGATGACCCACGGGGCATTGTCGGCCAGGCGGCGCACCACAAAGGCGTGCTCGGTCGCAGGCATGACAACGACAGGGTTTCGGTCTTCGATCTCGACCCTGGTTCCGTTGGGCGCAATCAGAAGGCGCTGACCATCGGCGAACCTGTCCGGGTCGCCGCACAAGATCCTGATCGTGCCGGGCGGCTCGGTTGCGCCCTTCTCAATGCGCAGCCTCAACCCGTGGCCGGAAAAAACTGCGATCTGCGGATCGTCCGCCGGAAAGATCATATCCAGACGCATCCCCAGTGTTTTGGTGTAAAAAGGTATATCGTCGCGCAGTTCATCCGTTGGCAGGCGCATTTCGGCAATGATGTCAGACATGGTTTTCCTTTTCGTTCCTGCCCGAGAGTGGCCCGTAGAAAAAAGTTTCGCAAGATAGGGAAAATTTGCAAAATACTAACGGTGGACCCGGTATGAAATATGGCCGGTTTTCAATGCCGCATAACTAGTTTAGTGCTAAACTAAATTTCGGGAGGAGTAATTTTCATGTCCGACAACCAGAACCTGCGCCAGGCGGCGCTGTTTTATCACGAGTATCCGAAACCCGGAAAACTGGAGATTCGCGCCACCAAACCGATGGCCAACGGGCGCGATCTGGCGCGGGCCTATTCGCCCGGCGTGGCCGAGGCCTGCCTTGAGATCAAAGAAGATGAAACAACGGCGGTGCGCTATACCACACGGGGCAATCTGGTTGGTGTGGTGACCAACGGCAGCGCGGTTCTGGGGCTGGGAAACATCGGCGCGCTCGCCAGCAAACCAGTGATGGAGGGCAAGGCGGTCCTGTTCAAGAAATTCGCCAACATAGATTGCTTTGATATTGAACTGAATGAACCCGACCCTGAAAAACTGGCCGACATCGTCTGCGCGATGGGCCCCACTTTCGGGGCCATCAACCTTGAGGACATCAAGGCACCCGATTGCTTCATTATCGAAAAGATCTGTCGCGAGCGGATGAACATCCCGGTTTTCCACGACGATCAGCACGGAACGGCGATTGTTGTCGGGGCGGCGACCAAGAATGCGCTGCATGTGGCGGGCAAGGACTTTGCGGATATCAAGATCGTTTCAACCGGTGGCGGCGCGGCTGGGATCGCCTGCCTGAACATGCTGCTGAAACTTGGGGTAAAGCGGGAAAACGTCTGGCTGTGCGACATTCACGGGCTGGTCTATGCGGGGCGCGAGGTTGACATGAACCCGCACAAGTCGGCCTTTGCCCAGGACACGGACAAACGCACGCTTGATCAGGTGATTGACGGGGCCGACATGTTCCTGGGTCTTAGCGGGCCAAACGTCCTGACGCCGGAANTGGTGCAGAAAATGACCAAACGCCCGATCATTTTTGCNCTGGCCAACCCCGACCCGGAAATCTTGCCGGATGCTGCCCACGCCGTTGCGCCGGATGCGATCATGGCCACCGGNCGCAGTGATTTNCCCAACCAGGTCAATAACGTGCTGTGTTTTCCGTTTATCTTTCGCGGGGCGCTGGATGTGGGCGCGACCGAGATCAATGATGCCATGCAACTGGCCTGTATCGACGGGATTGCCGATTTGGCCCGGGCCACCACCAGCGCCGAGGCCGCAGCAGCCTATAGCGGCGAACAACTGACATTCGGGGCCGATTACCTGATCCCCAAACCGTTTGACCCGCGCCTTGTCGGCGTTGTGTCCTCCTGTGTGGCGAAGGCGGCGATGGACAGTGGCGTGGCCACAAGACCGATCGAAGATCTTGATGAATATGTGGAACGCCTTAACCAAACCGTATTCAAATCAGCTCTGCTTATGCGTCCGGTTTTCGAAGCCGCAGCCGAAACATCACGCCGGATCGTCTTTGCCGAGGGCGAGGACGAACGTGTTCTGCGCGCCGCCCAGGCGATTCTGGAAGAAACCAGCGAGACACCGATCCTGATTGGCCGACCCGAGGTAATTGCCCATCGCTGTGAACGGCTTGGCCTCGACATCCGGCCGGGGCGCGAGTTTCAGATCGTCAATCCGAATGACGATCCGCGGTATTACGATTACTGGAACAGCTATCATCAACTGATGCAGCGGCGTGGCGTCACCCCTGACCTTGCCAAGGCGATCATGCGTACTAACAGCACCGCCATCGGCGCAGTCATGGTACATCGGGGCGAGGCCGACAGCCTGATCTGCGGCACGTTCGGTGAATTTCGCTGGCATCTGAACTATGTTACCCAGGTTCTGGGCAACAACGGCCTGCATGCACAGGGTGCCTTGTCGCTGATGATCCTGGAAAACGGCCCGCTGTTCATTGCCGACACACATGTGCACCAGTTGCCCAGCGCCGAAAACCTGGCCGAAGCGGCCATCGGGGCGGCCCGCCATGTACGCCGCTTCGGGCTGGAGCCGCAGATTGCCCTGTGTTCGCAGTCGCAGTTCGGCAATCAGACGGAAGGGTCCGGCAAGCGGCTGCGCGCCGCCATCGACATCCTCGACCGCGAACCGCGTGATTTCATCTACGAAGGTGAAATGAATGTGGATCTGGCCCTTGATCCGGAATTACGAGACCGCATTTATCCCAATTCAAGGTTGCAGGGCGAGGCCAATGTGCTGATTTTTGCCCATGCGGACGCGGCGAGCGGGGTACGCAACATCCTCAAGATGCGCGCCGACGGGTTAGAGGTTGGGCCGATCCTGATGGGGATGGGCAACACGGCGCATATCGTCACGCCTTCGATCTCCGCGCGCGGGTTGCTGAATATGGCCGCCATTGCCGGAACGCCCGTGGCACAGTATGGCTGAGTTCGAAAAGGTCCGGGAAAACCCACGCTTTTCCGGCGGGCCTTTAGCGTAAACAGTGGCAACCGGGCGCAGTCCGGGGGCTTGATCGGCCAAGATTCCCCGGCGTAGACCGCGCCCTGGATGCAATAGTATACTGCCCGCAGAAGGAGAGATATCCATGACCTATTCGCAGGTTTACCAAGACTCAATGAACGACCCCGAAGGGTTCTGGATGCAGGCCGCAGAGGCCATTGACTGGGTCAAAAAACCGACCCGCGCGTTGAACGCTGACAACGCGCCGCTTTACGAATGGTTCACCGATGCACAAGTCAACACCTGCTACAACGCGGTTGATCGTCATGTCGAGGCCGGCAAAGGGGACCGCGTGGCGATCATCCATGACAGCCCGATCACCGGCTCTGTGCACAAGATCACCTATCAAGAATTGCAAACCCGCGTCGCCGCGCTGGCTGGGGCCTTGCGGGCCCAGGGCGTGGAAAAGGGCGACCGGGTAATCATATACATGCCGATGGTGCCCGAGGCGCTTGAGGCGATGCTGGCCTGTTCCCGCCTGGGGGCGGTGCATTCGGTGGTGTTTGGCGGCTTTGCGGCGAACGAACTGGCGGTGCGGATTGATGACTGCAAGCCACGCGCGATCATCGCCGCCTCTTGCGGGCTGGAACCGGGCCGGGTGATCCATTACAAGCCGCTGCTGGACGGGGCGATCGAACTGTCCAGCCACAAGCCAGATTTCTGCGTGATCTTTCAGCGCGAACAGGAAGTGGCCAAATTGATCGAAGGGCGCGACCTTGACTGGAACGCCTTCCAGTACGGGGTGGAACCGGCCGAATGCGTGCCGGTGGCCGGCGATCACCCGGTCTATATCCTTTATACGTCGGGCACCACCGGCGCGCCCAAGGGAGTGATCCGCCAGACAGCCGGGCATCTGGTGGCGCTGAACTGGACCATGAAGAACGTCTATAATGTCGATCCGGGCGATGTGTTCTGGGCCGCGTCCGATGTGGGCTGGGTCGTGGGGCACAGNTATATCTGTTACGGTCCGCTGATCCACGGCAACACCACCATCGTGTTCGAGGGTAAGCCGGTCGGCACGCCCGACGCCGGCACCTTCTGGCGGGTGATCCAGGACCATAAGGTCAAATCTTTCTTCACCGCCCCCACCGCCTTTCGCGCCGTCAAACGCGAAGACCCCAAGGGCGAATTTGTCAGGAAATATGACCTTTCCTGCCTTGAACAGGTGTATCTGGCCGGCGAGCGCGCCGACCCGGACACCATCATCTGGGCGCAGGATCAACTGAAAGTGCCGGTGATCGACCACTGGTGGCAGACCGAGTTGGGCTATCCCGCAATCAGCAACCCTGCGGGCATCGAATTGCTGCCGGTCAAGCTGGGGTCGCCGGGGGTTGCGATGCCCGGATACGCCTTTCGGATCGTCGATGAGGACGGCAATGAACTGCCGCATGGGGAATTGGGCGCGATTGTCACTCCGTTGCCACTGCCGCCGGGTACGTTGCCCAATCTGTGGAACGCCGAGGACCGGTATCGCAAATCCTATCTGTCGGCCTTTCCCGGGTTTTACGAAACCGGCGATGCGGGCATGATCGACGAAGACGGCTATCTTTATATCATGGCGCGCACCGATGACGTGATCAACGTGGCCGGGCACCGTCTGTCAACGGGCGGCATGGAAGAGGTTCTGGCCGGTCATCCGGATGTCGCCGAATGTGCGGTGATCGGCGTCACGGACCAGCTAAAGGGGCAAATGCCGGTCGGGTTCCTGTGTCTTAATGCCGGGACCAACCGGGATTATGGCGATGTCGTCGCCGAAGTCGTCGGGCTGATACGCGACAAAATCGGTCCGGTCGCCGCCTTCAAGCTGGCGGTTGTGGTTGATCGCCTGCCCAAGACCCGCTCGGGCAAAATCCTGCGCGGCACGATGGTCTCGATCGCCGACGGCAAGGCATACAAAACACCCGCCACGATCGAGGATCCGGTTGTGCTGGATGAAATCAAGACGGCCCTGCAAAGCATCGGTTACGCGGGCGGGTAACGCCGCCCAACACTTGCGTGAGAAGGTTGAAACGGTGATTGACCGGCACGAGATTGGCTCTACCCTTCTGCCGGCGGATCAGGAGGAAACCCCATGCGAAAACTGTTCATGTTGCTTGGCTGTCTTGTTGCCACGCCCGCCCTTTCAGCCGAGGGCAGGCGCATTCAGGTCAAAGGCGAAATCATCGACACCTGGTGTTACTATTCCGGCGTGATGGGCGGGCCTGACGCGGTAACAGGATCGGCGCATCATACCTGCGCGATGTGGTGTTCGGCGGGCGGCATTCCGGTGGGTCTTTTGACCGAGGACGGCACAGTTTANATGGTGCTCAAGATCGCCGNCGACACCCGATCGGCACGCNGCGATACGATGCTGAGGCTGGCCTCGCACAGTGTCGAGGCAGACGGGATTGCCTATGAGCGCGACGGCATCAACTATCTGGTGGTGGCCGACGTGGTGAGCGACCTGGGCATTACCAAACTCAATCACGAAGACTATGGCCCGGTGCCGGGCTTTGCCATACCGGAGCCGAAACAATGAAGCGCCTTGTCTGCCTGATCGCGCTGCTTGGCGCATCCGCCTTTGGCCCGGCCAACGCGCAGGATTTCTCGGTCGGGTCGACGGCCAGACCTTGGGATCTATACGCCGAACAGCCCGCCCGGTTCGAAGCCAGGGCCGTTGACCTTTTGTGCGAGCTGACAGGCGATTGCCCCGCCGATTGCGGTGCCGGAACCCGGCAGATGGGCCTTGTGCGCAGCGCCGACAATGTGCTGGTGCTGGCCATCAAGAACCTGCAGGCGGCGTTCAGCGGCGCGGCTGTTGATATGGCCCCTTATTGCAACCAGACTGTCGAAGTGGACGGGCTGATGATCGAAGACCCGGAACTGGGCGCGCATAATGTCTATCTGGTGCAAAAGGTCCGGGTTGGGGATGGCGACTGGGTCAAAACCAACCAGTTCACCAAGGTCTGGGCCAGGGAAAACCCGCAAGCCAAGGGCAAAGGGGCCTGGTTCCGCCGTGACCCGCGCATCAAGGCGATGATCGAAGCGGACGGGTATCTGGGGCTGGGGCTGGAAACCGACGAAGCTTTCATCAGGGAATGGTTTGAATGACCGGATGCAAACCGGGAGCTCTGTTGGCCGGCGCACTATCGGCGTTGTTGCTGGCCGGCAGTGCCCTGGCACATGGCAAGAACACCGCGCCGGGGCACCACGCCGGCCAGTCGAACCGGGCCAAACCGACGGAAACTGTTCCACGCCCTGCAACAAGCGCTCTGCCATTTGATGTGGGCGGTGCGTTTGATCTGGTCGATCAGCACGGGGCACATCGCAGCCAGATCGACCCGGACGGGCACGCGCAGTTGCTGTTTTTTGGCTATGCCAACTGCCTTGGAATCTGTTCGGCGGCACTGCCGATGATGGCGGATGCGACCGACATTCTGGCCGCGCAGGGTCTGAAGGTCCGTCCGGTCATGATCACCATCGACCCCAGCCGCGACACGGTGGCCACGATGGGCGACCCAATGGCAAAGCTGCATTCCGACTTTATCGGTCTCACTGGTGACAAGGCGGCATTGGGAATGGCGTACAGGGCTTACGCCATAGAGAAAGAGCTGGCCTATGTGGATCCTGACCACGGCCCGGTCTATTCGCACGGGTCATTCGTGTATCTGCTGGACGCCCGGGGAACGGTGCTGACGCTTTTTCCGCCAATTCTGGATGGCGAGCGCGTGGCCTCGATCGTACAGGGCTATCTTGCGCAAAAAGAATAGGTTGCGCCCCGCCATCCACAGCCTAGGATCAGCGTGGGAGAATTACCTATGTCAGATCAGGATCTTTGGCGGCTAAGCGCCAGCGAAACCGTTGCCGCCACGCGCGCAGGCGATATTACCGCCGAGGCCGCAATCGGGGCCGCGATCAACCGGATGAACGCGATCAACCCGGCCCTTAATGCGGTGGTCGAAGACCTGAGCAGCGAGGCTATGGAACGCGCCCGTGCGCTTGACGCATCCCGCGCCAGCGGTGCTGCAACCGGCCCGCTGCACGGGGTTGCGGTGACGATCAAGGTCAATGTCGACCAAAAGGGTCACGCCACCACAAACGGAGTGGTCGCGTTCAAGGACATGATCGCCCCCGAAGACGCGCCGGTTGTCGCCAACCTGCAAAATGCCGGCGCGGTTGTGATCGGGCGCACAAATACGCCGGAATTCTCGTTTCGCGCCGATACCGACAACCCGCTTTATGGTCGCACGCACAACCCCTGGGGATCGCATGTTTCCCCTGGCGGTTCGTCCGGTGGCGCAGGAGCGGCGGCGGTGATGTCCGGGATCGGTGCGCTGGGGCATGGCAATGACATCGGCGGTTCCTTGCGCTTTCCCGCCGCCGCCAATGGCGCGGTGACGGTGAAACCGGGTCTGGGCCGGGTGCCCGCCTGGAACCCCAGCCAGAAGGGCGAACGCGGGATGCTGGCGCAATCCATGTCGGTGCAGGGCCTGATTACCCGGAGTGCGGCGGATCTGCATCTGTCGATGCCCAGCCTGATCGCGCCCGATGCGCGCGACCCGTTCCATATCCCCCTGCCCTGGAACGGGCCGGGTATGGACGGCCCGATCAAAGTTGGCTTTACCAAGGAAACCTACGAGTTTGATTTACACCCCGAGGTCTCTCTGGCGCTTGACACTGCCCGCGACGCATTGCGCGACGCCGGCTATCAGGTCGAACACGTCGACCCGCCACAGTTGCACGAGGCGGCGATGGACGGGTATCGCGCCCTGATGGGCGAGGTGCAGGTTTTGATGGGGCCGGATATTCAGACGCACGGCTCTGACACGATCAAGGCGATATTCGACGAGTATTTTGAGCAGTTTCAACCCTTTGAGGGTGCGGAGTTGTTGCAGATGATGGCCCGGCGCACCCATTACGCACGGGTCTGGTCACTGTTCCTTGAGGAATATCCGCTGGTTCTGACGCCGTTCCTGCCTCAGCCGTTTTTCCGCCCGGACCGCGACACCGAAGGGTCAGAGGGCGTGCGCGAGGTGCTGGGATCGGCGCTGTGGTCCTATTCGATGAATGCAATGGGGTTGCCGGCGGGCAGCGTACCGGCAAGATTGGCGGAACTGCCGCAAGGGACACAGCCGATCAACGTGCAGATTGTCGGACGACGCTGGCGCGAGGATCTGGTGGTTGATGGCTGCATGGCGATCGAAGAACGGGTGGGTGCCATGTGCAACGCGTTATGGGAACGGATGGGTTAATCCGCTGGCTTGGCCGATATCAGCAACAACAGATCAGGACATAATTCATGCAGCTTACTTCCATTCTCAGACGGGCCGCTCAGGTCAACCCGAACGGCATTGCCACCATCTGCAAGGACCGCCAGAAAAGCTGGTCGCAGATGCTGGCGCGGGTGGCAAAGCTGGCCGGAGCCTTGCAGGCGCTGGGCATGGAACCGGGCGACAGGGTGGCGTTGCTGTCGCTGAACTCGGACCGTTTTATCGAGTATTACTTTGCGACTGTCTGGGGCGGCGGTGTGATGATGCCGATGAATGTCCGCTGGTCTGCGGCCGAATGTGCCTATGCGTTGAACGATGCCGGGGCGCGGATATTGCTGGTGGATGATGCTTTTGCCGGGTTGGCCGAGGCGATCAAGGCAGACGTCAAAGGCTTGGAGACGCTGGTTTTTTGCGGTGATGGCGATACGCCCGAAGGCATGGTCAGCTACGAGGAAATATTAGACGCTGCTGACCCGATCCCTGATGCCGGACGCAGCGGCGACGATCTGGCCGGCATTTTCTATACTGGCGGCACCACCGGTTTTCCCAAGGGCGTGATGTTGTCGCATAGCAACTTTTTCGTCGGCGGCGTCTCCAATGTGGCCGAATTCCTGCTGAAGGACCGGTCGTCTTATCTGCATGCCGCGCCAATGTTCCATATCGCCGATCAGGTGTTCTTTGCCGCCGTCACCTATGTCGCCGGCACCCATGTGGTGGTCCCGACATTCACGCCCGACGCGACGCTTGAAGCCATTGAAACGCACCGACCCAGCCATGTGCTTTTGGTGCCGGTGATGCTGCAAATGGTCATGCAAAGCCCAAAGCTGGCCGAGACTGACATTTCCTCTCTGGAACTGATTGCTTACGGGGCTTCGCCGATCACCGAGGCATCGCTGGTTCAGGCGTTCGGAATGTTCCCGAATGCGAAGTTCCTGCAAGCCTTTGGCCAGACAGAACTTAGCCCGGTAGCGACCGTTCTGGGCACGGATTACCACGTTCTGGACGGGCCGAATGCCGGCAAGCTGCGTTCGGCCGGGCGGGCGACGCGGATTGTTGAAATCCGCATTCTGGACGAAGATTCCAACGAAGTGCCCAGTGGTGAAGTGGGTCAGATCGCGGTCAAGGGTCCGGTGACGATGCTGGGGTACTGGAACAAACCCGACGTGACGGCAGAGACCATTCGCGATGACTGGGTGATGACGGGGGATGCGGGCTATATGGACGAGGACGGGTTCATCTTTCTGATGGACCGGCTCAAGGATATGGTCATTTCCGGCGGCGAGAATGTCTATTCCGCCGAGGTCGAGAATGCGCTGGGACAACACCCGAGCGTTGCCACCAGCGCGGTGATCGGCATTCCCAGCGATCAATGGGGTGAATCGGTGCATGCCATCGTGATCCTCAAGCCGGATATGTCGGTCAGCGAAGAAGAACTGAAGGCGCATTGTCACACGTTGATTGCCGGGTTCAAATGCCCGCGCAGCGTTGAATTCCGGACCGAGGCTTTCCCGCTTTCTGGGGCCAACAAGGTTCTTAAAACCGAGCTGCGCAAACCGTTCTGGGACGGGCGGAATCGACAGATTTCGTAATAACCCTCAGGAGAATTGCTCGGATATCAGCCGTTCCTCCAGCCCGTGACCGGGATCGAACAGGATGCGGTGGGATACGCTGGGTTCCGAATGAATTTCGACCCAGTCGATATTGGCAATCGAGGTCGAATCGGCGTCCGCCATCACCGGGCGCTTGTCGGCCTCGACCACATCGAACCGCACCCGCGCGGTTTTCGGCAGCAACGCCCCGCGCCAGCGCCGGGGTCGAAAGGCGGCAATCGCCGTCAACGCCAGAACATCCGATCCAATCGGCAGGATCGGCCCATGCGCCGAGTAATTATAGGCCGTCGACCCCGCAGGCGTCGACAACAGCGCCCCGTCACAGACCAGTTCCGCCAGCCGCAGCTTGCCATCCACCGTGATTCTCAGGCGCGCCGCCTGGGGACCGGCGCGCAGCAGCGACACCTCGTTGATCGCCAGTGCCTCGTGCAGCGTGCCGTTGCGGTCCATTGCCCGCATGGCCAACGGATTAATGACCTCTTCCTCGGCGGCGGCAAGGCGTGCCGGCAGATCGTTTTCGTTGTATTCATTCATCAAAAACCCGACCGTGCCCCGATTCATCCCGTAGACGGGTGCCGGCAGATCCTGCGTCATGTGCAATGTGCGCAACATGAACCCGTCACCGCCCAGCGCGACGATCACATCGGCCTTTTCGGGCGCGGTGTCACCATATCGCCCGGTCAAAGTCGCACGGGCGGTCTGTGCCACCGGGGCCTGGCTGGCCAAAAACGCAATATTCAAAGTCATGTCTGTTCGTTTCCGGTGCTGCGCATCTGGTCCCGAAACAACCACACCTTTCCCGCCAAGACCAGCCTTGGCAGGCTTACAACGCCATTCATCGCTTTACGGGCTTTCCGCTTGGGCTGGTTTCCTTTAGGAAACGCGCAAATTCACCGTAACCTTCGGAGCTGTCATGAACGCGTCCACCAAAGATACCGGTTTTTTCACCGCCTCTCTCGCCTCACGCGATCCCGAGCTTTATGGCTCGATCACCGCAGAACTTGGTCGTCAGCGTAACGAGATCGAGCTGATCGCCTCGGAGAACATCGTCAGCGCCGCGGTGATGGAAGCGCAAGGGTCGGTCATGACCAACAAATACGCCGAAGGCTATGCCGGTCGGCGGTACTATGGCGGGTGCCAGTATGTCGACATTGCCGAAAACCTGGCAATCAGCCGCGCCAAGGAATTGTTCGGCTGTGACTTTGCCAATGTGCAGCCCAATTCCGGTTCTCAGGCGAATCAGGGCGTGTTTCAGGCGCTGCTCCAGCCCGGCGATACAATTTTGGGCATGAGCCTTGATGCCGGCGGCCATCTGACCCACGGCGCAAAACCGAACCAGTCGGGAAAATGGTTCAACGCGGTGCAATACGGCGTGCGTCAGCAGGACAACCTGCTGGATTACGATCAGGTCGAGGCACTGGCCAAGGAACACCATCCCAAGATGATCATCGCTGGCGGCTCTGCCATCCCTCGCCGGATCGACTTTGCCCGGATGCGCGAGATTGCCGATATGGTGGGGGCCTATCTGCTGGTCGATATGGCGCATTTCGCCGGTCTGGTGGCGGCCGGTGAACATCCCAGCCCCTTTCCGCATGCACATGTGGCAACCACCACCACCCACAAGACCCTGCGCGGTCCGCGTGGCGGCATGATCCTGACCAACGACGAGGCCATCGCCAAGAAGGTCAATTCAGCGATTTTCCCCGGCATTCAGGGCGGGCCGCTGATGCATGTGATTGCCGCCAAGGCCGTGGCCTTTGGCGAGGCGCTGCGCCCGGAATTCAAGGACTATATAAAACAGGTGGTTATCAATGCCGCCGCCCTGTCGGATCAACTGATCAAGGGCGGGCTGGATACGGTGACGCATGGCACCGACACCCACCTGGTGCTGGTCGATCTGCGCCCCAAAGGCGTCAAGGGCAATGCCACCGAAAAGGCACTGGGGCGGGCATTTATCACCTGCAACAAGAACAGTGTGCCGTTTGACCCGGAAAAACCCACCGTGACCAGCGGTATCCGTCTTGGCAGCCCCGCTGGCACCACCCGTGGTTTTGGCGAGGCCGAGTTTCGCCAGATTGCCGACTGGATCATCGAGATCGTCGATGGGCTGGCGGTCAATGGCGAAGATGGTAATGGCGCAGTTGAAGAGAAGGTNAAAGGCGAAGTGGCCGCGATGTGCGCCCGCTTCCCGATCTATCCCGACCTCTGAGAGGTCTGCGTACCAAGCCCTNGCAGGCTTTCCCGCGGATGCCCGGCACGTTCGGGCACCCGGTTCCTGACTGNATCAGGCTTTGTTTTCGACAATCGCTTCTTCCAGCAACTTGTCGTTGCGGGCCTCTTCAATGCGACGGATGCGGTCTTCGCCAGAGCGATTGTCGAACCGGTATTTCACCACGTTGATCAGGCTGATGGTCAGCAAGATGATCCCCATGCCCCAATAGCCCTTGGTGGCCAGCGGCACGTCGGTGGACAACCACAGGGAAATCGCCAGCAGGCAATAGGCCAGGGCAACGCCTGCCCCGTTGATCAGCATGATAAAAGTGTTTTCGTTGCGATCCGTGTACATTTCAAACTCCAATTACATTGTCTGCAAGTTTTAAACAGTCAGTTTCCGTCAAGATTTGGGCGGTTTTCAGGCCTTTAGGCGGTTCAGCACATCACCCGCCGTCATTTTTGACGATGCGCCAAAACCCGCCTCGGCCAGACGATCGGCGACATCTTCGTTTTGCAGGCCCCGGTTGATTTCGCCTAAGATCTCGCTTTGCTCGAACGGATCATCGCGCGACATCACGCGGGCGATCAGGCCTTCGGCCTCGTCAATCGCGCTTTCGCCACCGACGGTCCGGTTCAGACGTTTCTGGATATCCTGTTCCTTGCGCACCGCCCGCGCGGCAATCGCGCCCTGCTTCAGATCAATGATCCGACGGTTCGCCGCCTCGACCGACTGGCGCAGTTGCAGGATCCGGGTTTCCAGCCGCTGCACGGTTTCACGGCGCACGGTCAGTTCGTTTTCCATATTGGCAATCGCCTGAGCCGCCTCTTGCGCCAGNTCCTGACGGTNGTTTTCAAGCGCCTCTTTGGCTCGGCCCAGCAGGTCGTTGGCCCGATCCTGCAAGGTANTCACCTGCCGGGTCTCGGCCCGTTCCCGCTGAATCAACGTGGCCAGTGAATACTTGGCCGCCTTCAGCGCCTCGCCCGCCTCGCGGATTTTCTGGTCGATCAGTTCGATCGAATAAATGTCGCGTACATGCTCTTCGGCGCGGGCGCTGCTTCCCATGACCAGTGTTCTAAGTGTTCCAAACATCGTTTTCTCCATTTCTTGAACATCGTTCATTAGTTGACTACAGCAACTGTGAACGCTGTTCAAGAAATAAATGAACATCGTTCAGGAAACTAACTGTTTCCAATCTGCGACAAGAGCTGGGCAATCATTTCTTCGATACGCTCGTACGGCACGCCGGATATGCGACGTTCGAGGCCCAACAGGACAATGCCATGGATCGACGAAAACAAGGTACGGGTCATCAGATCAATCCCGTCCGCATCCCTGTCGGGAAAAATTTCCGCCAATGGTCCTGAAATATAGGCAAACAGCCCACCAAGGGCGTTCAGGTACCATTCGGGAACCGGCCCGTCGGTTGGCATCTGAAGATTGAACAGCGCCCGCCACAGATTGTTGTGCCGGGAGGCAAATTGCAGATAGGCGTTGCTCATCAGGATCAGGCGCTGGTTTGGCGTTTGCGTCCCGGCCTCGGCCACTGACCGTGCCACCGCTGTGCCCAGATGGCGAAAGGTGCGCCCGTTCACCACCATGACAATCGCGTTCAGATCGTCGAACACATTATAGATCGCCCCCAACGAACAGCCCGCATCCGCCGCCAGATCACGCGCCCTCAGCGACCGCATCCCATCCCGCGCCATTCGGGTTTCGGCGGCTTCCACCAACTTGTCACGCAGCGCCGCCTTGCGCTGTTCGGTCTTTTCCGACATCAGTCGCCCCGTTTCTTGAACCACGTTCAACTTATACCGCCCGGCAGGCAAGGGAAACCCGCCAAAACGAATATTGACGAGCGGAACATTCTTTGTGACGAACACTCGTATCGCCCGCATGACGCAGCAACATACCAGCAACAGCCGACCCGAAATCGGGAACGGCACCTTGGCGATGCCATATCGTGATACTTGCTGCTTTATGTCAGCTTCGCCACTGGCACGCTGGTCTATCGCGATGCCTTGTCACCTGTCGCGTTTAAAGGAAACCGCGCCAGACCAGAAACCCGACCAGCAAAACACCCATCAGAATGAAGTTGAACGACAGGCCAGCCAACATGCCAAGCCACCAGCCCTTGCGTTTGTCGGCCGGGTCAATCGTCTCAAGATAGGCGGTCACTTGTGCCGCCGCTGATTCCAGCGCCGGACCGTCCAGCGTCAGACGCAGGCGCGGGTGTGCCGCCAAAGGTTCGGCCTTCACCAGCGTCATGGCCTGGCGATAAATCCGGCGCGGAATCCTGTGGTGCGCCTTGTTCAGTGCGCCCGGCAGGTCTTTGCCACGCACGCCCAGTTTTGCACGCAGCCCGTCGACGATCCCGTCGGTCAACTGGTCAAGAGGAACCTGTTCATTCATGGCAACGTTCTAGCGCGCCCTGCGACCCGCCTCAACGGGTCGAATCGGTGCAAATGGAATTTACCGGGCAATCCCGTGCGCCGTTTCACAGTCTCAGTGACGGCAATCCGATACCCGTGGCACCAAACCCGCCATCCGCTGCAAGTATCTGCCCGGTGACATAGCTGGCTGCGTCGCTTAGCAAAAAGGCGATGGCGGCGGCGATCTCGTGTTCCTGACCATAGCGGTTCAACGGAATGGCATCGTGATAGGCGGCGCGAATGTCAGGCGTGTGGACCGCCAGCGCCAGCTTGGTATCCACTGGTCCCGGTGCCACGGCATTGACCCGGACCCCCCGCTCGCCCAGTTCTGCTGCCTGTTGCAGCGTCAGATGCGCCAGAGCGGCCTTTGATGTGCCATAGGCCACCCGCAGGGTGCTGGCCCGCAGACCCGAGATCGAGGTGACATTGACCACCGCACCACCGCCATCAGCAGCCAGCATATCACCAAAGCACTGTGTCATCAGGAACGGCCCGTCCAGATTGGTGGCCATAACATTGCGCCAGCGTTCAAAGCTGGTCTCGCCAATCGGTCCAAAATCGGCGACGCCGGCATTGTTGACCAGCCCGTTCAGGGTGGCGAATTGCGCCGCGACCTCGCCCTGCGCCCGTGTTACCTGATCGGGGTCGGACACATCCGCGACCACAACCAGAACGCCATCAAGTTTGGCGGCCTCGGTTCGCAACACATCCTCGTCCCGGTCGAGCATTGCCACATGCCACCCCGCTTGCAGCAGGGTTTTGGTGGTGGCCAGACCGATACCGCGCGCGGCACCGGTGATCAGGGCAGTTTTCATTTTCTTCTCTCCTATGATCAGGACCAGTCGCCGTGAAAACGGCCCGGCCTGTCTATGCGGGCAAACCCGTGTGCGCCAAAGAAATCGCGTTGCCCCTGAATCAGGTTGGCAGTGCCGCGCGATTGTCGCAGACTATCGTACCACCCCAGTGCTGCGGCCAAAGCCGGCACCGGCAACCCTGCGTCAACCGCTCTGGCCACGACCTGACGCAGCGACGGGACATTGGCGTTCAGCATTTCGCTGATTGCAGGGGACAGGATCAACTGATCCTGCGGCGGACCGACCCGTAAAGCGGGCACAATATGGTCCAGCAACCCCGAGCGGATAATACACCCGGCGCGCCAGATTTCAGTAACCCGGGCAAGATCGAACGACCAGTCGAATTCATCCGAGGCCGCCCTCAGGATGCCAAACCCCTGCGCCAGGGTTAGGATACGCCCGGCCAGCAAGGCCTGCGCCATGGTATCGGGATCTGCTGACGCGCCTTTTAACGGGGCTGGCCCGGACAGAAGTTCTGCGGCCTGATCCCGCACCGACCGGGCCGATGACCACGCACGCGCGCCCACGGCGGCCTCGATGGCGCTGGCCGACTGGCCCAGTTTCAAGGCTTCGATCACGGTCCAGCGCCCGGTGCCCTTTTGCCCGGCAGAATCGACAATCACATCAACCAGCGGCACGCCGGTGTCCGGGTCGGTCGTGGCCAGTACTGCCGCGCTGGCCTCGATCAGGAACGACGCAAGCGGGCCGTTGTTCCATGTCCTGAACAAAGCACCTATCCGCCCCGCATCCCAGCCCGCACCATCGCGCAACAGCCCGTAGATTTCGGCGATCATCTGCATGTCGCCGTATTCGATGCCGTTATGCACGGTTTTGACAAAATGCCCGGCCCCGTCCGGCCCCACATGTGCCACGCAAGGGTCGCCCTTGAACCGGGCGGCAATCGCCTCGGCCATGGGTTTCAGACGTGCCCAGCCGGCCTGGCTGCCACCCACCATCATCGACGGCCCGTACCGCGCGCCGGTCTCGCCGCCCGACACGCCCATGCCGATAAATTCCACTCCATCCGCCGACAGATCGGCACAGCGCCGGATGGTGTCGTGAAAATCGGCATTGCCCCCGTCTATGATCATGTCGCCCGGCGACAGCAAAGGCCGGGTCTGTGCGATCATTGCATCCATCGGCGCACCGGCAGCTATCATGAACAAAACGACACGGGGGCGGGCCAGAGAGGCAATGAAAGTCGCCAGATCATGCGCCGGCAGCAGGTTTCCCGCCAGAGGGCCGGCGGCTTCTTCAAAGGCCGCGATCCGGTCGTCTTCGAGGTTGGTCACCGCCACACGAAAACCCTGTCCGGCCAGGTTCAGCGCCAATGCGCTGCCCATGGTGCCCAGCCCGTAAACTCCGATCTCAGCGTTTTTCATTGACTTGCCCGTTGTTATGAGCCGGCGTTCCGGCGCGAATGTCATCTTCGCACCAAGCGCAGGTGCGGCACAAGGGACCACAGGCCACAGGGGCAAACCCGAAAATTAACTTGCGAGGTTATCCTCGGGCCTCTAGGCGCAGAAAGGACAGGAAGAAGAGGGACAACAATCATGGCCGGAAACCCGCAGGGCAGCCCCTGGAAAACGCTGGACCGGGATCTTAAACGCATCGTGCAGATGGAATCCGCGACCGCCTATGTATCACGGCCTCTGGTCGGGCCGGGCATTGCGCTGGCCTTTATCGTTGTGGCCGGGTTGGCGGCGGCAATATTGCTGGGTCAGTTCCCGGTCAACATGGTGGTGGTCTCGGCGGCGGTTTTCGGCGCGTACATGGCGATCAACATCGGGGCCAATGATGTTGCCAACAATATGGGCCCGGCGGTGGGGGCCAATGCCCTGACCATGGGCGGTGCGATCCTTATCGCCGCCGTTGCCGAAAGCGCCGGGGCGTTGCTGGCGGGGGGGGACGTTGTTTCAACCATCTCGAAGGGTATTATCGACCCGGACGCCATGCACAATACTGAGGTTTTCATCTGGGCAATGATGGCGGCACTGATTTCGGCCGCCCTGTGGGTCAATCTGGCGACCTGGATCGGCGCGCCGGTATCCACCACGCATTCGGTGGTTGGCGGGGTGATGGGGGCCGGCGTTGCCGCTGCCGGATTCGCCGCGGTGAACTGGCCGACGATGGGCAAGATCGCCGCAAGCTGGGTGATTTCCCCGGTGCTGGGGGGGGCTGTGGCCGCTGCGTTTCTGGCGCTGATCAAGTCGAGGATCATCTACCAGGAGGACAAGATTGCCGCCGCGCGACGCTGGGTGCCGATACTGGTCGGTTTGATGGCCGGGGCATTTGCCGCCTATCTGGCGCTTAAAGGGTTTAAACGGATCATCAAGATTGATATCGAAACGGCGCTGATGATCGGTGCGGCTGGCGGCCTGCTGGTCTGGGCAGTGACTGTGCCAATGATCCGGCGTCAGTCCGAGGGGCTTGAGAACCGCAACAAGTCGTTGAAAACCCTGTTCGGCCTGCCTTTGGTGGTGTCGGCGGCGCTGCTTAGTTTTGCCCATGGGGCCAATGACGTGGCCAATGCGGTCGGGCCGCTGGCGGCGATTGTCCATGCGACCGAGTTTGGCGATTTCGCCGCCAAGGTGACGATTCCCCTTTGGGTCATGGTGATCGGGGCATTTGGCATATCCTTTGGTCTGTTCCTCTTTGGCCCCAAGTTGATCCGCATGGTCGGCTCTCAGATTACCAAGCTGAACCCGATGCGCGCGTTTTGCGTCGCCTTGTCGGCGGCCATCACCGTTATTGTCGCGTCGTGGCTGGGGTTGCCGGTTTCCTCAACTCATATTGCCGTGGGCGGGGTGTTTGGGGTTGGCTTCTTTCGAGAATGGCACATGGAAAGAAGATCGCGGCGCTCAAGCACGCCGAACCCAGAAGTCGCGCCGCGACCACCGGAAGAGCGGCGACGACGCAAGCTGGTGCGCCGGGCGCATTTCATGACCATCGTCGCGGCCTGGGTAATCACCGTACCTTCCGCAGCCATCATGTCGGCGGTGATTTTTCTGGGGCTGAACGCGCTGCTTTAGCTGTTTGGTCTGGAATCAGACGCCTAAACACCAACGCATGACCGCCTTTTGCGCGTGAAGGCGGTTCTCGGCCTCGTCAAAGATCACCGATTGCGGGCCGTCCATGACCGCGCTTGTCACTTCTTCTTCGCGGTGCGCCGGCAGGCAATGCATGAACAGGGCGTCAGGTTTGGCCGCAGCCATCAGGGTATCGTTGACCTGATAAGGGCGCAGCATGTTGTGCCGCCTCTCGCGCGCGGTTTGGGAATCGTGCATCGAAACCCATGTGTCGGCGACAACAAGGTCAGCCCCCTTGACGGCTTTCATCGCATCGCGCTCGATGGCGATTTTGCTGCCTTTTGAGCGGGCCAGCCCAACGAATTCGTCTTCCGGATCAAGCTGGGCCGGACCGGTGAACGTCAGGTCAAAGCCAAACTGCCCCGCCGCATGCAGGAAAGACGCGCAGACATTGTTGCCATCGCCGGTCCAGACCACCTGAGCGCCCCTGATGGGGCCGCGATGTTCCTCGTAGGTCAGCACATCGGCCATGATCTGACAGGGGTGGGTCCGGTCGGTCAGCCCATTGATCACCGGCACATCCGCATATTCGGCCATTTCGGTCAGCACGGTTTCGTCAAACGTGCGGATCATGATCATATCCACGTAGCGCGACAGCACACGGGCGGTGTCGGCGATGGTTTCACCGTGGCCAAGCTGCATGTCGTTGCCGCTGAGCACCATGGTCTGCCCGCCCATCTGGCGCACGCCGACGTCAAAGCTGACCCTTGTGCGGGTGGATGGTTTTTCAAAAATCAGCGCGACCATGCGACCGGCGAGTGGTTGTTCGTCGTCAGGCATGCCTTTGGGGCGGTCCTGACGGGCCTGTTTCATGGCAGCCGCCTGGTCGATCATCGAACGCAGCGCCGTGGGGTCAGTTTTGTGGATGTCGAGGAAATGGTTCATGAGTGTTTCGCTTTTGGCTGGCGGAGGACCCGGGGGCTGTCTGCCCCCGGACCCCCGAGGATATTTNGGGACCAAAGATGATCAGGTGGCTTTGATTTGTGACGCGGCNTGTTCCAGGCGGGTGATGGCCTTTTCGATTTCCGTGTCGCTGATGGTCAAGGGAGGGAGAAGGCGGATCACGTTGTCAGCTGCGGGAACTGTGATGACCAGATGGTCATAGCCCGCATTCACCACGTCAGTATTGGCCGGTTTACATTTCAGGCCCAGCATCAGGCCATAACCACGTACCTCGGTAAATACATCCGGGTATGAGGCAACCAGCCCTTCCAGTTTTTGCCGCAAGTGGCCGGCTTTGCGGTTCACCTGCGCCAGAAAAGTCGGGTCGGATACATGATCCATTACAGCGCAGCCCACGGCGCAGCCCAGAGGGTTACCGCCATAGGTCGAACCATGCGTTCCAGCCGTCATGCCAGAGGCGGCGTTTTCAGTGGCAAGCACCGCGCCCAGCGGGAAGCCGCCGCCGATGCCTTTGGCAACCATCATGATGTCCGGCGTAATCCCGGCCCATTCATGGGCAAAGAGTTTACCGGTACGACCCATGCCGCATTGAACTTCGTCGAGGATCAGCAGGATGCCATGTTCGTCGCAAAGGTCGCGCAAATCTTTGAGGCTTTGATCAGGCAGGGCACGAATACCGCCTTCGCCCTGTATCGGCTCGAGCAGGATAGCCGCCGTGGTGTCGGTGATGGCGGCGGTTATTGCCGCATGATCATTCCATGGCAGGTGGACAAAACCGGGCAATAGAGGACCAAAGCCCGCCGTCATCTTCTCGGACCCGGCCGCCGCGATGCCTGCGGATGAGCGGCCATGGAACGAGCCGTCGAAGGTGATGATGTCCGTGCGCGCGGCCTGGCCTTTGTCATGCCAGTATTTGCGCACCATCTTGACCGCTAGTTCACAGGCTTCGGTGCCGGAGTTGGTGAAGAATACCGTGTCGGCAAAGCTGGCCGCGACCAGCTTGTCGGCCAACGCCTGTTGCTGGGGAATCTGATAGAGGTTGGACACATGCCACAGGTTTTCAGCCTGTTGGGTGAGGGCAGCTACCAAGGCCGGGTGCACATGGCCCAGGGCATTTACCGCGATACCGGCACCGAGGTCAAGAAAACGTCGGCCGTCTGCCTCGATCAGCCAGGTGCCTTCGCCCTTCACGAAAGACAGCGGCGCGCGGTTGTAGGTAGGCAGAACGGACGGGATCATCGGATCATCCTTTGTTGTAAACCCTGTGAGTGCCTCACAATGGGTTGTTTCGTCAATGTTACAGTGGGGGGTGGTAAGGGGTGCGCCCATGTTGTGGCGCAAAGATCAGTCGGGCCGCTACGCGATGTCGCGTCGGCGTCGGTTGCATTCAGATGAAAACAGCTTTCTGATCATGCAAGAGAAATTAGACTAACAGGATCGCTTTGTGAACCCTGAAACCGCCAACAATTGCCTTGTGTTCAATGCTGCTGTTCGATGCTGAAGGTTGAAGCACTGACCCGGCTGGGATTTGGTCCGTTTGACTTCGAGGTCGCCGATGGGAACTGCCTGGCCATCACCGGCCCGTCAGGGGCGGGCAAATCAGTACTTCTGCGCGCCATTGCCGATCTTGATCCCAACGAGGGCCGGGTTCGTACCGCGCATCTGGTACGCGACAAAGTTTCGGCCCCCCAATGGCGTAGGGCGGTGGCGTTGCTGCCCGCCGAAAGCGGGTGGTGGGCCGAGAGCGTGGCTGCGCATTATCACGATCCGCAAGCGATGGTGCCGCTGCTGGAGCAGGTTGGTCTGGCAACGGAGGCGATCGGCTGGCAGGTGGCAAGGTTGTCTACCGGAGAACGTCATCGGCTGGCTCTTTTGCGTGCCCTGGAACAGAGGCCGGAGGTGCTTTTGCTGGACGAGCCCACGACCATGCTCGACGCTGGCACGACCAGACGGGTCGAAGCATTGTTGAAGGCAAGGATGGCGCAAGGGTTAAGCATCGTGATGGTGACCCATGACCCGGAGCAGCCAGCGCGTATGGCCGGACGGGTGATGTGGCTGGAGAATGGCAGCCTGAACGAGAAGTCTGTCGGATGACCGGGTATGTCGCGCTTGGCTATGGTGATCTGGCGCTGGCATCGGGGTTTTTACTGTTGAACGGTGCGCTGTCGGTCTGGTTGGGGCTGGGGCTGGAACAAAAGCTGGCGGTCGCGGCCATCAGGATGTTCGTACAGCTTAGCCTTGTGGGGCTGTTGCTGAAGACCTTGTTCGCTCTGGGATCGCCCTGGGCGGTGGCGGCGCTGCTTGGCTTTATGCTGGTGTTTGCCGGGCACGAGGTTCGGGCGCGCCAGGAGGCCAGGATCACTGGCTGGTGGGGTTATGGCATCGGAGCCGGTGCCATGATGCTGTCGGCGGGGGTCGTGGGGGCGCTAGCCCTGGGGGTTCTGGTTCGGCCCGACCCGTGGTGGGCCCCGCAATATGCGCTCCCGTTGGTGGGAATGATCCTAGGCAATGCGATGAACGGGGTCAGCCTGGTGCTGGACAATCTGCACCGTGCAGTGATGCGCGAAACACGGGCAATCGAGGCGCAACTGATGCTGGGGGCAACCCGCTGGCAGGCCGCCCGCCCCTTTCTGCGCTCCGCCCTGCGCACCGGGTTCATGCCCATCATCAATGCGATGGCGGCAACCGGCGTGGTGTCACTGCCGGGTATGATGTCGGGGCAGATCCTGGCCGGCGTCGACCCTTCCGAGGCGGTCAAGTATCAGATTCTGATCATGCTGCTGATTGCCGGCAGTACCGGGATTGGCGTGCTGCTGGCGGCGTACGGGTCGCTTTACCGACTGACGGATGACCGGCACCGGCTGCGCCCGGACCGGCTTGGGCCTGTAACGGACGGGTCGTAGGCGAAACAAGGCTGCCGCATTCCGCAACCCGCATGAGACTGGTTCCCGCCAGATGATGCCTTGAATCTCGGGCCACAGTGATTAGAATAGAGTGCTGATAATAAGGATACCGGAGCGGCCACTGAATGGGGGTCGCTTTTTAACTGGAAAGGCTTGCCCATGTCATGGACCGACGAGCGCGTTGAACTGCTCAAAAAAATGTGGGGCGAAGGCCAGTCGGCCAGCCAGATCGCCAAGGAGCTAGGGGGCGTGACCCGCAATGCGGTGATCGGTAAGGTGCATCGTCTGGGGCTGTCCAATCGCGCAACAGGCTCAAGCACGGCCAAGCCAGAGGCCAAGGAAAAGCCGGCCGCGCCAAAACCCAAGGCCGAACCAAGGCCATCGCCCAAGACCGAGGCCGCGCGTCCGCCGACGCCGCAGGACCACAGGCCGATCCATGCCCGCAAACAGATCATTCCCGCCGGTCAGCCGCTGCCACCCCAGCCTTCGGCGAACGAGATCAGTCCAGAGGCGCTGGCCAAGGTCAACGAGGTTGAAAAGAAGTCGAAAAAGATCAGCCTGATGGAGCTGACCGAACGGACCTGCAAATGGCCCGTTGGCGACCCGGCGACCGAAGATTTCTGGTTCTGCGGCCTGCCGGTTCAAACCGGCAAACCCTATTGCGAGGCGCATGTGGGCGTGGCGTTCCAGCCGATGAGCGCACGGCGCGACCGCAAGCGGTAAGACTGAGGGGGGCCAGCCCCCCACATCCCCCGGGATATTTCAGGACCAAAGATGGGGATGCGCCGAATCGGTGGCCAGGCGTGTCTGAGTCTGAAAGCAGGCCAGTTTGCTTTATTGGCGGTAGCGGGCGGCAAGGTGCTGTGGGTCGGCACCGGCGAAATAACGCGCCAGGGTCCACAGGTTGCGCGCCCCGCGCCGCAGCCAGCCATCACGCCTGTAGCGTGCGGCACTGGTTGTCGAACGCACCGGCAAACCGGTCAGCCGGCCGAGGGCACGGGCAAGGGCCACGTCCTCCATCAGCGGCTGGTCGGGGTATCCGCCGGCCAGAGTGTATTCCTTGCGAGACACCAACAAGCCCTGATCGCCATAGGGCAGTCCAAACAGCATCGCGCGCAGATTGGCCCAGCCCGCCACAAACCGAGCCATCACACCCGATACGTCAAATTGCAGCCGGAACCACGCAGGCCCGGCCCCGGCCCCGGCAATATGGTCAGCCACCACCTGCGCCCAGCCCCGGGCCAGCACCGTATCCGCGTGAAGGATCAGCAGCCATTGCCCCTTTGCCGCCGCACATCCGCGCCGCAACTGCCCGCCGCGCGACGCCGGACCGCGCACCACCCGCGCCCCGGCCTCTTCGGCAATGGTCAGCGTCGCGTCATCTGATCCGCCATCGGTGACAATCAACTCTCGGATCAGGCCTTCGGCCAGCCCTTCGATCAACGCCGCGAGACAACGGGGCAGTGTTTCAGCAGAGTTTAGCGTCGGTACGATGATACTGATCCTGGCGGGCACGGTACACTTCCTCTGTTCAATGGTGCAGGGCGACCTATATGACAGGGCAAGCGTCATACCAACAAAGGAGCCCGCCCATGACCGCGCGCCGCATACTGCGCCTGACCGGTACCGATACCAAGAGCTTCCTGCAAGGGTTGGTAACCAATGATGTGGACAAGGTGGCGGATGGGCTGGTCTATGCAGCCATGCTGACGCCGCAAGGCAAATACATCGCTGATTTCTTTCTTGCCCCCGATCCGGAGACCGATGGGCAGGCCGTCCTGCTGGATGTGGCCGAATCGCTGGCAGACGCGCTGGAAGGGCGGCTGGGCATGTACCGCTTGCGCGCCGATGTAACAATCGCGCCTGCGGGGTTGAACCTGCAACGCGGCACCGGCCCGGTACCCGATGGGGCCTGGACCGATCCCCGCCACAATGACATGGGCTGGCGCGCCTACAGCGATGCGCCAGCCGGCGATGACGGCAGCGACTGGGATGCAATCCGGGTCGCCCATTGCATCCCGCAAACCGGTATCGAGCTGACATCGGACACCTTCATTCTTGAGGCCGGATTCGAGGCACTGCACGGCGTAGATTTCCGCAAAGGCTGTTACGTCGGTCAGGAAGTGACCGCCCGGATGAAGCATAAAACCGAATTGCGAAAAGGCTTGCGGGTGGTTGAAGTGGCCGGCACCGCCGCCCCCGGCACGCCCATAATCGCCAACAGCAAGACAGTTGGCACCTTGTTTACGCAATCCGGCGGACGGGCCATCGCCTATCTGAGGTTTGATCGTGCAACGGGTACAATGCGCGCAGGTGAGGCCGATGTGACCCTGCTGACATAAGGTTGAGAAATTCCGCTTTCCGACCCATGATCGCCTGAGGCCATGAATCACGAGGCACTATTTGATACAGCTCTACCTTGCCATATGGCGCATCAGCGGTCGTCGCCAAATCATTCTGATCCTTCTGTCCATAGCCATCGCGGCCCTTGCTGCGGTGCCCTTGGGGTTTCAGAAAGAAATCATCAACGGCCTGACCGTGCCCGAACCGTCTCCAAAATCTCTCTTCCTGTTGGGCGGCGGTATGATGGCAGCAGTCCTAATCAGCCTGGCCCTGAAATGGCTCTTGGGGCACCGGACCGGTGTTCTGGGTGAGGACACGATCAGGTTGCTTCGCAGACTTCTATATGCCGGGGCTGCGCAGCCGGTTGAAAACCGGTCCCCGACCGGCACGCTGACCACGGCCATATCGGCCGAGGCAGAAGAACTGGGAAAGTTTGCCGGCGGGGCGTTTTCCGAACCCGTGGTACAGATCGGAACTCTGATCAGCGTGATCGGCTTTATCACCTCGACCCAACCGGGGCTGGGCATGATTGCCCTGGCGATGATTGCCCCGCAGGTTGTTCTGGTGCTGGCAACCCAAAGCCGCGTCAATGCACTGGTTGCCAGGCGGGTGAATATCCTGCGCCGTGCCACCAATCAACTTACAGTCAGCCAAACCGACGCAATCGTGCGATCGGTACTGGACGAGTTTGACGCCATATTCGAGACACGCCGGCGCATGTTCCTGTGGAAACAGTCCACCAAATTCCTGCTTAGCGCCATCAATGGCGCGGGAACGGTGGCAGTGCTGATGCTGGGCGGGTGGCTGGTGTTGCAAGAACGCACCGATGTGGGCACCGTGGTGGCCGCAACCATGGGATTGGGGCGAATTCAGGGACCAACCGCCTTTCTGATCGCCTTTTACCGGCAAGTCAGCGCAACTCGGGTCAAATTTGAACTTTTACGTGACGTTTTTCCGCAGGAATCAACCCAAGGCAGATTGCCAGATTAGGCGGAAATCGGACCAAAACCAAGCTGCCCGGCAGAAAATCGCCGTGGCAAAACTCAGGCGCGTTCGGAATATTCCATGGTGTCAGTGTTCACCACGATCATTTCATCCTGCCCGACAAAGGGCGGCACCATGACCTTGACACCATTGTCCAAAACCGCCGGCTTGAACGAATTTGCAGCGGTCTGACCTTTGACCACAGGCTCGGTCTCGACGATCTTGCAGGTGACCTTCTGAGGCACCCGCGCGCTTAGCGCCTCGGCCTCGTGAAACTCGACGATAATGGTCATGCCATCCTGAAGGAACGGGCGGCGGTCACCAAGGATTTCTACTGGTAATTCAACCTGTTCGTAGGTTTCTGTGTCCATGAAAACCAGCATCCCGTCATTCTCGTAGAGGAACTGCTGGTCCTTTTGTTCCAGCCTCACCTTCTCGACTTTGTCGGCACTGCGAAAGCGTTCGTTCAGCTTTGATCCGTTGCGCAGATTGCGCAGTTCGACCTGGGCAAAAGCCCCGCCCTTGCCCGGCTTCACGTGGTCCACTTTTACAGCGGCCCAAAGCCCGCCGTTATGTTCAAGGACATTACCGGGGCGGATTTCGTTTCCGTTGATCTTTGGCATGGCAAGAATCCTCCGATAAGGTTGATGAATTGTTCTGCGCCCCTATATCTAGCAGGGTGAGGGCTGGCAAGGTAGGGAAATATCGCGCTGCACATGCAGCAAGCCATGCGCCCAATGCATACGTATTATGCTATTTTGGGGTATCCGAATCGGTTTGGATCGGTCATAAACAACGTCACGCCGAGAATTGCAAGAGCAAGAACAATAAGGAATGCGGAATGAAAGATTTCGTCGACGGCACAGCCTTTAACAACGAACAAGGCAATCGTGCACGTAAACTGTTTGCCGCCGTTGTGCTGGCCGCGTTGGATGATGCCATCGCTGATGACAAGAAATATGGCAATGGCCCAGAGCAGATTGCCCGCTGGGCCCGTTCCCGCGATGGGCGCGAGGTACTGAGTTGTGCCGGAATAGACCCAAACGAGCGTGTCGTGACAGGTCTGATGGATTTTGTCGGCCGCGGTGTACGTACTTCCGTGGCTCTGTCACGCGAAGAAAGCGAGCGGCGCAATGCGGCGGCGCAACAGGCCGAAGCCGCCTGATCTGAAAATTGTCCGCTTAACGCAAAAAAAACGCGCCCACTAAGGGCGCGTTTTTTTGTTGCGCCGCTGGAATTCCGACTAACATAACCAGAGTGTTCAAGGGGCTTTCCTCTGGTGCAAAAATCAGGTCATCTGCGCGCCTGTACAGGAAGGCACCGCATGGCTCGCTCTATCATGATTCAGGGTACCGGCAGCAATGTCGGCAAATCGCTGATAACCGCCGGGTTGGCGCGCGCCTTTGTGCGCCGGGGCCTGAAAGTGGCCCCGTTCAAGCCGCAGAACATGTCCAACAACGCCGCCGTAACCAGCGATGGCGGCGAGATTGGCCGCGCCCAGGCACTTCAGGCCCGCGCGGCGGGCATTGCACCGCATACGGATATGAATCCCGTGCTGCTCAAACCCCAAAGCGAGACCGGCGCGCAACTTATTTTGCAGGGAAAGCGGCTGGGGGTGGCCGATGCCAGGCAGTATCAGCGGGACAAGTCAGGCCTGTTGCCAAGGGTCCTGGAGAGTTTCGCCCGGCTTTGCGCCGATGCTGATCTTGTCGTGGTCGAGGGCGCAGGAAGCCCGGCCGAAACCAATCTGCGCAACGGAGACATTGCCAATATGGGATTTGCCCGCGCGGCCGGTATTCCGGTTGTTCTGGTGGGGGATATCGACCGGGGTGGCGTGATTGCGCAGATTGTCGGCCACAAGGCAGTTATGGATGGCACGGACGCGGCGCAGGTCGTCGGGTTTGCGGTCAACCGGTTTCGCGGAGATCTGTCCCTGTTCGATGCGGGGCGCGATGACATTAGCGCGCGGACCGGCTGGCCCTCTTTGGGGGTGATCCCTTGGTTTGGCGACGCCTGGCGCTTGCCAGCCGAGGACATGATGGACATCGCCTCGCGCAAGGGTGGTGCCTGCAAGATTGCCGTGCCGCAACTGCGACGCATGGCCAATTTCGACGATCTAGATCCGCTGACGGCGGAACCTTCAGTCACTATTGAAATCGTTCAGCCCGGACGTGCCTTGCCCGGGGACGCCGACCTTGTGCTGATCCCCGGCAGCAAGTCGACGCTGGGCGATCTGGCTTTCCTGCGCGATCAGGGGTGGGATCTGGATTTGCGCGCTCATCTGCGCCGGGGTGGACATATTTTGGGGCTGTGCGGTGGCTATCAGATGTTAGGGCAGCGGATTTCCGATCCCGATGGGGTAGATGGCGCACCGGGCGAGGTCGAGGGCCTGGGGCTACTTGATGTTGAAACCGTGATGGGCGGCGACAAGCGGCTTCGTCAATGCACGGCGACCACGCTGCCCGGCAATGTGCCGGTCACAGGGTACGAGATTCATATGGGCACCACCGAAGGCCCCGACTGCGCCCGCGCCTGGCTTGACGTGGATGGGAGACCCGAGGGGGCGGCGTCACCGGATGGTTTGGTGCGCGGCAGTTATCTGCACGGGCTGTTCAGCTCTGATCCTTTTCGCGCGCAGTTTCTGGGCGAACTGGGACACGATTCAAATACCAGGTACGACGATGGGGTCGACACCACACTGGATGCACTGGCCGATCATTTGGAACTTTATCTGGATATTGACCAGCTATGGGAATTGGCTGCGGTGCCGCAGCCCTATTCAAGTTCCTGAGCGGTCAGGGCGCGGTGGATCTCGCGCCGCACCAGTTTGCGCACGTTGCGGGTAATCCGCTCGCCCAATACGCCCTGCAATTCCTGGCGGACAATATCGGCCACCAGTTCACGCAGGCTTTCTTCGTCCAGGATCGCATCACCCTCACCCAAAACGTCAAGCGTGTCTTCGTCGTCCGACGCTACCTGTTGCGGTTCGGGTTCCAGGGTATCCTCTGGGTCGATTGCAGGGTCGCTCTCTGAGAGATCCTGCGTATCTAGCGCATCTGGTGGCACAGATTCTGATTCTGCCGAAGCTTCAGCTTCGTGGTCCTGCCATTCAATCGTTTCAACGCGGGTTCCCGCGTAGTCATCGCCCTGTTCACCATCAGGTTCCCATTGGTCATGGGTCTGGCCTATCTTGGCTTCGAGTACGGCGATCTTGGCACCGAGAGTGGTCGGCTCTTCAGACCTATCCACTTCATGAACGGTGTCGGTTTCACCTGCATCCACCGGTTCTTCACCAGCATCCTCAATTGGCTTTTCCGCCTCTGGCTGCCGATCACCCGTTGGGTTTTCGACCGCATCCTCCAATGGAGTTTCCTGTGGTTCTGGGGCGGTATCCTCGGTCGACGGTGCGGCCTCAGACTGTAAATTGTCAGCAGGGTTTTCGACGATATCTTCCTGGGGCCCTTCATGGGCAGAAATCTCATGGCCGGAAGTATCTGCTTCCGACTCTTCTGCCGCCTCGGCTGGTGTCTCGTCGGGCTGGGCTTCAAACGGTTCGCGCGCCTCATCCAGGGGCTCGCCGTCGTCAAAGGAATTGTCGTCGCCCTCTTGCTCGGCACCATCATCCCGTTGGCTTTCCTTTTCCGCCGCCGATTCAGCGGCCGCAAACAAGAACGAATCCGGCTCCATCCAAGGGGCCTGAAATGAATCCTTGTCGGGTTCACTATCCTGATCAGAATGCGGCGATCCCATCGTGGTGCCAGATTCAGTCTCCGTCTCCTCACCGGAATCTGATTCGGTATCGGCGTCCAAGTGCGAATGTTCGGGTTCAGGGGCCTGATCGTCGATTTCAGGCAGTTCCGCCTCGGAATCCTGCACATCTTCAGTCTCGGCCAGGCGCAAAGAGGCTTTGTCCGTCAGATTAAAATCCGGTTCATCCGCGGGCGATGAATCAGACCCGCGCGCCGTCTCTGCCGATTCGGGAACCAGCAAGGAAGGGGTAAGCACCAGGCGACTGGGCTTAAACGGCTTCTTCACGGGTTCCGACCGCAATGTGGACCGGTTTTCATCACTTACCAGACGGCGGATCGAGGCCAAAACATCCTCGATCTCGACATTGGATACAGGTTCAGACATTTATTGTTACCACTCTAACCTCGAATGCGAGTGTAGCCGGTGTCAAAGATTCTCACAACCGATGTCGAAAATTGTCACCGCTTACCCAGCGCTTCAAGGACACGGTCCAGATCGCGACTTTGCTTGCTATGCTTTGCAGGCGCGTCCTTGACCAGGTTGTAATAAACTGTCGGGTCGTAGATCTGCACCCCCAGGTTAAGCCTCTCGGCGGTCAACAACCCCTGTCGGGCCAACAATTCGTAAGACGCGAACGAGCGTTCGGCCATGTCAGAAATTCGCGTGGTCTGGGCATCCAGAAGCTCTTGCTCGGCCGTCAACACGTCCAGCGTTGTCCGCGCACCCAAGGTTGCCTCTTCGCGGATACCGTCAAAGGCGACTTGCGCCGCACGGACCCGTTCGTTTGTTGCTGTCAAACTGGCGTTGGCCACTTCGAGCCGCACAAAGGCATCGTTCACGGATTGCGTAATATCCCGTTGCACCGTCAGCAGATTGGCGCGTTGCGAATCACGAACCGCCATGGAACGACGCAGCGCAGCGGCCAGACGACCCCCCTGATAAATCGGTTGAATAAAGGTCAATGCCACGCTTGCGTTATGGTTATAGTCTGAATTGTTCCAGTTCTCAGAGATGCCCGCAGTCGCATTGAAGCCTGCTGACGGCCCCAGATCCTTGCCCGTTTGCAACACTGTCAACTCGGCGGCAGATACGTTGTGTTGCGCCGCCAGAATCAGCGGATGATTACGCATGGCCAAGGCCTGGGCCGTTTCAACCGAAGCCGCCCTCTGAGGCAGGGGCGGCTGACCGGCCAGTGTACCGGGTGCATGACCCACCGCATTGGTATATTCGGCCTGCGCATCGACCAACCGTCCACGCGCGTCCGCCAAACTGCTGCGTGACGCCGCAAGTCGGGATTCGGCCAGGGCCACGTCGGTTCGGGTTACTTCGCCTACTTCGAACCGATCCTGTGCAGCGCGGAGTTCCTCGCCCAGAACGCGGACGTTATTTACCCTGAGAGAAACATTTTCGCCCTGCAACAACACTCCCAGATAAGCGGAAACGGCGCGCAGCAGGATACTTTGCTCAATATTCACCAGGGTTTGACGGGCCGACAGGACAGTTTCTTTCGCCGCCTGAACGCCTAACTTACTTGCACCGCCATCATAAACCAGCACGTCCAGTGTCACGCCGGTAAAGAATGACGAAGAATAAGTAGTCCTTGCAGCCGATGAAACGCTGGTATCGCGAAACGATCGCGAGATCTGAGTGGTCCAGTCGATAACCGGGCGCAAACTCGACACCGCAATGGCAACATCTTCGTCCGCCGCCCGAAGCAGAGCTCTGTTCTGCTCCAGCAGCCCGCTGGTATTATAGGCTCCGGCCAGCGCATCTGCCAAATTTTCAGCCCGCGCGATCTGTGGACCCGCAAAGCCCCATGCAACAACTGCCGCCAGAGCAACTGTCTTGATCGCCATGATTCTACCTGCCGTTTGCATCTTCGCTATCCCAAAACCTCTGCGCAGAGAAATGCCTCGCGCCTATTGTCAAACCGTCTTACTAGCTGCGCTTGTCAAAGCGCAAATACGCGCGGTTTTTCAAACCCCGGCAGAATAGGCGCGCTGGCATTAAATTCAAACCTCCATGAAACAGTGTCTCCGGATTTGTGCCCGATGCGCACCACACCCAAGGGGCCGTCCATGAAAATGCAGGCTATGCGCCCGCCTGATTTCAGCTGATTTTCCAGGGCAGAGGGTAATTCGCCAACCCCACCCTGGACGATGATCACATCATAGGGACCATGTTCATCCGCCCCCAGAGCCAACGCGCCGACATGCACAATTGCGTTGTCGGCCCTGGCCTCGGAAAGCAATGTCTGGGCTTCGCCGGCCATTGTTTCGTCTTCCTCGACCGCCACCACGGCCTGTGCCATTCGAGCGGCCACAGCAGCCGAGTAACCATATCCACTGCCCACATCCATCACCAGATCGTCGCCTGATATATCCAGGGCGTCCAGCATTTTGGCCAGGGTGCGCGGCTCCAGCAGGACCCGACCATTGCCCAGATCCAGGTTCTCGCCGGTATAGGCAGCCTCTTTCTGGGAAACGTCGACGAAGTTCTCTCGTGCGACACTTAGCATGGCGTCAATGATCGGAAATTTTGTCACATCCGAAGGTCTGATCTGAGTGTCGACCATGATGCGTCGGCGGGTGGTGAAATCTGTCATTACTAAACTCGGTTGTTCAGGAGTCTCCGGGGTTTTGCCACATCCCTGCTGCCCCGGCAACGGCAAGTGACGCGAATTCCGGTTCCTGTGCCCTTGCGATGGTGCGACAGATCAGCTAGACGCCGACACGCACCATGGGCTGGCGAGTTGGCGGAGTGGTGACGCAGCGGATTGCAAATCCGTGTACACCGGTTCGATTCCGGTACTCGCCTCCATTTAAAATCAATGCCTTAGCTGATTTTTGAAGCGCGCCAAAATGCGCGTCTAAACATTTGTCTAAACATTCTGTTTTTGTTCTGTTCCGATACTCGAACTTTTGAGCCAACAGTCGATGCCCCAAATATGCATGTATTTGGCAGCGACGAATCCTTTAGTCAGTTAACGGAACAATGCGGAACACCTGAACGATGCGCTGCGTACAACTGCCTGCGCAAAGACTTATCCCCAGAAACGGAAACTCCATATTTTGGAGTTTCTGGGGGTAAGTCGGCCCAACCCTCTACCATCCTTGTCCCGTTATTGCATTTAGTGACAGGATTTGCAGTTTTTTGAGCGCCAGTAGATGGCGGGCCAGTCCGCCACCGTTCACTCAGTTCGAACAGCTGAAAATCCTTAACTAACTACTATTGGTTTTTGACCCGCCCGGTCGGGCGTACTTCCCATGGAGACTTAAATTGGCGTCAATGCGAAAAGGTCAAGGGAAGAGCATTGCGTTCGAGTGTGTGCAAAAAACCACTAAAGTGTTATTGCGTTTAGTGACAGGAATGATTGAACCAGCGCTAAATGACAGTGCCTCTCCTTGCCCCAAGGATTCGAGACGACTAGATTCAACCCACAGTACAGTTTGCATGAGCACGACGTGCGCATTCGCCCCTAATTGGGCGCGCGAACTCAACTTAAGTAATTATTCTGGTGGGAAAATGGCGGCGACGAACATTGAGCAAAAAGCACTGGCCCTACTCAATACGTTTGAGCGTGCTGGTAAGTCAGTCACTCGCGTTACCATCCAAGGTCGCAAGATTGAGCTGGAACTGTCCACCGGTCAAGGCGGCGACGAATTTGAGAGGATAGACATGCGTCATGGCCAAACGTGAACTGCCAAAACACGTCTACCGTCAGCGGAACGGCATCTATTTCCAACGGCGCGGTTGGCCGTCGCAAAAGTTCCAGAGTGATTTCGGAACACCGGAATTCTGGAGAGAGTATGCAGGTATTCTTTCGCAGAAAGACCTACCCCGTAGAGTCGTATCACGTAACTTCGGCGCGCTGATTGATGACTACCGAAGGTCGCCCAGGTACAGGAATCTCAAACCTCGAACAGGTCTGGACTACGACAAGCATCTCGAGTTCTTTCGCGAAATCATGGGGGAGGCCAATCCCGCAAAGATGCAGCGGAAAGACGTGATCCGCCTTCGGGACTCGAATGCCGAGAAAGCCTACTTTGCCAACTACTCTCTGCGTGTCCTGCGTATTCTCATGGAACACTGCGTCGATCTGGGTTGGCGAGAAACCAACCCCGCGCGAGGCGTTCCCGAGTTGAAGACCGTGAAGAAAGAACGCGAGCCTTGGCCGCGTGACTTTCTCGAAGAATATCGCTCCACCTGCGATCTGGGCACGCGGGAGCGCCTTGTGATGGAGCTCTGCGTCGGAACAGGGCAGAGGATTGGTGACGTTCTGGAAATGCGCTGGTCGGACATTCAGGATGGCGGGTTCGTCGTTCGCCAGAACAAGACCGGCAAAGAACTCTGGGTGCCGATCCTGCCCGAGCTACAATCTGCGCTGGACGCAGCCAGTCGGCACTCCGTCTTCATCCTGACCAATGAACGGGGAACTAACCGTTGGTCCTATCGTGGGGCCTCACAAGCGGTCAGGGCCGTCAGGGAGCGCATCGGCGCTCTGGACTATGATATCCATAGCTGGCGCTACAACGCAGCCTGCGAGCTCGTAGAGGCAGGCTGCGGTGATGATCTGGTCGCCTCTGTGACTGGACAAAGTCCGGCAATGGTTCTGCACTACACCAAGAAAGTACGACAGAAGATCAGGGCCATTCAAGCGCAGCAGAAGCGTACAGACAAAAACCGCTCTCGCTAACTAGCACCACCTTCCCAACATATCTTTGCGCTGATCGGCGCAAGTGATTAAGGGCCAACGACATCGCCAATACACAGAAAGCTCACTTTGCAAAGTGGAACAAATGACCCAATACCGGATCTTGATCGCCAACCGATGTCGCTGCCATACGGCGCACTGAACCTGCCGTTGGCGCTGGTCGCAGCATTGCCAAACGGTTGCGCCATTTAGGCCTCATCCTTTACA
>JGI24025J20009_10000077_pt1 | contig 71992 bp, 62 predicted proteins | sample Cruoilmetagenom3_FD_20009 | JGI IMG/M metagenome (IMG submission 20009)
TTGGCTCAAGGATCATCCTGTGCAGGTTGCGGGCCACACCGATGCCCAAGCCGCGCCCAAGGCCAGTTCGGACGATGAGGAAGAAATCTCAGACGACCAGCGCGAAGAAATGCTCGCTCAGCTGCGCCTTTTGGGATACCTCGAAGACTGATTTCCCTAGGCTGACGAAGGCCATACCCTATGCCCCGCCTCGACGTGAACGGTATCACATTGAACGTCACGCACCTGCCGCAGAGCCGGGGCCAGGGGGGAACCCCGTTGTTGTTTGTTCATGGGTTAGCCGCATCATCTGCGTTTTGGTACATGGCCGGGGCACCATTATTGGCGCGACTGGGCGATTGCACCCTGTATGATCTGCGCGGTCATGGCAAAAGCGGCGTGCCGGACACGGGCTTTGGTGTGACCACGATGGCAAATGACCTTTTGGGCCTAATGGACAAGATGGACATAGGGCGCGCCCATCTGGTGGCGCATTCTTTTGGCGGCATGATTGCATTGCTGGCGGCATTGAAGGCGCCTGAGCGTGTGGCCTCGATGATCCTGGCCGATGTTCGTGTGCGCCCTTTGCAGCAAAAGCTGGAGTTGCCCGCGCGCAAGATTCCGGCCCGACTGGCAGACCGATTGGACAAAATTGGTGTGTCCATCCAAACGATTAACAATCAGGATGACGGAATTGACTATCTCAAAACGGTGGCCAAAATTCAGTTGGCCGCCGGGGATGAAGCGAATGATCTGCTCAAAGAGATTTACCACCATCCACAGCTTTTTCGATCGCGCAAAAATGCCGAGAAATGGATCGCTTTGACTGAGCGTGCTTCGTTTGTCGAAGACCTCAAGAATGGTGAAAGTTTTGAGCCCAAAGATCTGTCGCGCCTGACCCAGCCGATGCTGGTGATGTATGGCACAAAATCCACCACCGGGCCTTCGGCTCAGGCGGTCACGCGGTTGTGCCCCAACGCAATCTTGCATGAGATCCCGGATGTGGGGCATTTCTTTCCGATGTCACAACCGCGGCTTTTCCTCAAACCCGCGGCGCGGTTTTTGCGGGCTGTCAACGCAGGGCGCACATCTTTTCCCAAGAAGATGTGATCCAAAGGAATGGCTTGCGCTGGTGGCAGGCACAGTTTTTCGCACGACAACCTAGTCAGCTCAGCCGACGGCCCAATCCTCGGATTGCATTTCGCGCAGGCGGCTGGCGGTGCGTTCAAATTCAAACGTGCCTTCGCCCTCAACATAGAGGAATTCAGGCACAGCGGCCGCCGAACAGATCAGGCGGACACGGGCCTCGTAGAGAGCATCGATTAGAGTGACAAAGCGTTTGGCTTCGTTGAAGTTGGAACGGCTGAGTTGCGGGATGTTTTCCAGCACCAGAACGCGCGCCGCCTTGGCCAGAGCCAGGAAATCAGCAGGCCCAAGGGGTTTGCCACACAGGTCATAGAAACTGGCACGCGCCACACCGTTGTGAAAGCCGGGGATCGTGACCTCTCGTTTGTTGACGATGAGGGTCAGAGGGGCTGCGTGGCCATCTGTCAGGTCCTGCCAGACGGCTTCGATCTGGGCACGGGCGGCGTCATTTACTGGTGTGAAGTAAACCGGGCTGCCCGCCAGTTTATCTTGCCGGTAATCCGTGGGGCTGACCATCTCATGCACGACCATCTGTTGTTTTAGCAGGTCAATGAACGGAAGGAACAACTGCCGGTTTAGCCCATGTTTATAAAGCTCATCCGGCACTCGGTTTGATGTGGTCACCACCACGACGCCGGCCTCAAACAAGGCCTCAAACAGCCGCCCCACGATCATCGCATCGGTGATGTCGGTGATCTGCATTTCGTCAAACGCCAGCAAGCGTACGGATTGCGCCACATCTGCGGCCACCGGGGCCAGAGCATCCTCGACACCTTGTTGGCGGGCGGCGTGCATGCCTTTGTGGATTTCCTGCATAAAGGCATGAAAGTGCACCCGGCGGCTGGGAACATCCAATGTTTCAACAAACATATCCATAATCATCGACTTGCCGCGCCCGACACCGCCCCAAAGGTACAGCCCCCTGGGGGCCGCAGCCGCCTTGCGGAACCAGCCCTTTTTGACCGGGTGCAACAGCCCCTCGCGGATACGCTCAAATTCGGGCAGCACGGCCTCTTGTGCGGCATCGGGCATCAATGCACCTGATGCCACGGATTGGGCATATATCTGTGGCAACGTATCCATGTTTTGTGTCCTAGCCCGAGGATCGGATGATGGAAAGTGCCCAGGTATACGAATGGTGATTGTAGTCATCACAAAGGCTGTGTTGACGCGGCTCGCCAATCCCCGCAGTTTGGGCGAGGTAAAGGACCTTCATGATGGATAAACCCACGCCCCTGTTCACGCCAGTTCTGATGGTTGGTTGTGCTATCATCCTTGTGTCCTTTGCGATCCGGGCTTCCTTTGGTGTTTTCCAGATCCCCATTGCGGAAGAGTTCGGCTGGCTGAGGGCTGAATTCTCATTGGCCATTGCCATCCAGAACCTTGCCTGGGGCATCGGGCAGCCGATTTTTGGCGCATTGGCAGAACGGATTGGGGATCGCAAAGCGATTGTACTGGGCGCACTGACCTATGCGGCGGGGCTGGTGGCGTCGTCTTATTCAGTCACGCCCGGCGCGCATCAGTTTTTTGAGATCTTCGTGGGCTTTGGCATCGCGGGCACTGGCTTTGGTGTGATTCTTGCTGTGGTGGGGCGGGCCAGTTCGGCCAAGAACCGCTCGATGAGCCTGGCCATCGCCACGGCAGCGGGATCAGCCGGGCAAGTTTTTGGCGCGCCATTGGCGGAGTTCCTGCTGACGCAGATGAGTTGGCAAATGGTGTTCATGGTATTTGCCGCCGCCATCCTGGCCGCGCTGTTGATGTTACCGCTGATGCGCGCGCCCCAGACCGTTGACAAGGCCGAGCTGGAGGAAAGCATCGGTGCTTTGCTCAAGCGTGCGTTCCGAGACCCGTCGTATACGCTGATCTTTCTTGGGTTCTTTTCATGCGGGTATCAGCTGGCTTTTATCACGGCGCATTTCCCGGCTTTCGTGACTGAAATGTGTGGCCCAATCGCCCCCGGTGGGGCGCTGCACAACATCGGGATCACCACGACATCGGCGCTGGGGGCTGTGGCGATATCCCTGATCGGCCTGGCCAATATCGCAGGCACTCTGACGGCGGGCTGGCTGGGCAATCGCTACTCCAAGAAATACCTGCTGGCGGCCATCTATACCGGACGCACGATTATTGCAGCGGCGTTCATCATGTTTCCGATCACACCCACAACAGTGCTGTTGTTTTCGGTTGGGATGGGGTCTTTGTGGCTGGCCACAGTGCCGCTGACCAGCGGGCTGATCGCGCATATTTATGGTCTGCGGTATATGGGCACCTTATATGGTATCGTTTTCTTCAGCCACCAGTTGGGCAGCTTTATGGGTGTCTGGCTGGGTGGGCGGATGTATGACGTTTATGGCGACTATACCACCGTCTGGTGGATCGGCGTGGGGGTGGGGGCATTCAGTGCTATCGTGCATCTGCCTGTGCGGGAAAACCGAACCCAGATCGCAGCGTAACGCACAAAGCAGAATGTGGCATATCGGGCGTGACAACAAACCGGTAGATATAAGAACGGGCCAGTTTGTAACCTACCATAAGGGCGAGATCGCTGCTGAACGCCACAGCCTCGCATATGCCGGGCCATCCCAAAGGGGTATGACCAGATCATTACCATGCTCACCACATTTGGGGTGGATCGCTCAATCTGTCGGGCGTTTGTGACGCTTTAGTGAAAATCCCGACTTGGGAACAACCGTTTGGCCTGTTCGCGTGGATGGCGGGCGCGGGGCGGGGTTTTGCGTTGACGTGGTGCATCATCGGCCTGGGGTTGGGTGATACCAATCGCCTCGTCCAGCGGGTGACCAAGCTCGGACAGCCTGTGCGACATATCAGAAATATCCTGCGCAATCAGATGCACCACGATCCCTTCACGTTGCAGATAGCCAGTGACACGCAACAACCGCCCGCCCATCACGATGCGGCGAAACTGTTCATACACCTTGGGCCAGACCACCACATTGCTGACACCTGTTTCATCCTCCAGCGTCAGAAAAATTACACCCGATGCCGTGCCGGGGCGCTGACGGGTGATCACCAGCCCGCAAACGCTATAGCGGCCAATCGGCACTGTGGCCAAGGCATTATGCGCGGTCAGACCATCAATCGAGGGGCGCAACAGCTCCATCGGGTGGGCGCGCAGGGTAAGGCGGGTTGAGACATAATCCTCCACCACTTCCTCGCCCAGATGCATCACCGGCAGTTCCATTTCTGGCTCCGCAATGCTTTCGCCATCAATTGGGTCATTGAACAGCGGCAGCGGGGTCTGACTGCGGATCGCCTTGACTTGCCACAGTGCTGCACGGCGGGTCAGACCCATGTCTGAAAATGCATCCGCCTCGGCCAGACGTTCCAGCACCCCAGGCATCAGACCTGCACGCAGCCACAGGCTTTGCGGGTCAGGGTAGCCATTGCCACGCGCCGCAACGATCCAGCCTGCGTCTTCTTCTCTCAGCCCCTTGATCTGGCGGAACCCAAGGCGCAGAGCCAATGCACCATCCGCCCGGCGCTCTAACGTGTTGTCCCAGCCGCTGCTGTTCACGCAGATCGGGCGCACTTCTACGCTATGCTCACGGGCGTCACGCACAATCTGGGCGGGGGCGTAAAACCCCATTGGTTGAGAATTCAAAAGCGCGCAGGCAAAGACCGCCGGGTGGTGACATTTCAACCAAGCCGAGACATAGGCCAGCATCGCAAAGGCCGCCGCATGGCTTTCGGGAAATCCGTAATCAGCGAAGCCCTCAATCTGGCTGAAACAGCGCTCGGCAAACTCGGGATCGTACTTGTTTCTCAGCATCCCGGCGATGAATTTATCCCGGAACGTCCCAATCGTGCCCATCCGGCGAAATGAGGCCAGCGACCGGCGCAGATGGTCGGCCTCTTCGGGGGTGAAACCCGCGGCGACAACGGCGACCTGCATCGCCTGTTCCTGAAACAACGGCACGCCAAGGGTCTTGTCCAAAACGGCTTTCAAGGCTTCGGACGGATAGCTGACTGTTTCCAGCCCCTGACGGCGTTTGATATAGGGCTGCACCATCCCACCCTGAATGGGACCAGGGCGAACGATGGCGACTTCGATCACCAGATCATAGAATTCACGCGGCTTCATACGCGGCAGGAAATTCATCTGCGCGCGGCTTTCCACCTGAAACACACCAACCGCATCAGCGGCACACAGCATGTCATAGGTCGCGCTATCCTCTTGGGGGACTGTATCAATGGTCAGGGTCTGATGCGCGTGCTCTTGCAACAGGCCAAACGCTTTGCGAATGCAACTGAGCATGCCCAACCCCAATATATCAACCTTGAGAATGCCCAGAGTGTCGATGTCGTCCTTATCCCATTCGATGATCGTGCGGTCCTCCATCGCTGCATTCTCGATCGGGCAGATTTCATCCAGACGCCCTTTGGTGATGACAAACCCGCCCACATGTTGTGACAGATGGCGCGGAAATCCGATGATCTCGCCGATCAGGCGGATGGTTTGGCTCAGGCGGCGATCTGTGGGATCCAGGCCAAGCTCTTTGATACGCTCAGGATCTGCACCACCGTTGGACATGCCCCAGATCTGCCCTGACAGACCGGCCGTCACATCCTGAGACAGGCCCATCACCTTGCCGACCTCGCGGATGGCTGCCCGACTGCGGAAATGGATCACCGTGGCACACAGGCCCGCCCGGTGGCGGCCGTATTTTTCATAGATATGCTGAATAACCTCTTCGCGGCGCTCGTGCTCAAAATCGACATCAATATCAGGCGGCTCGCCTCGGTGCTCGGAGACAAAGCGTTCCACCATCATCGTGATGACCTCGGGGCTGACGTCGGTGATCCCCAGCAGATAACACAAGATAGAATTCGCCGCTGAACCACGCCCCTGACACAGAATGCCCTGCGAGCGCGCAAACTGGACAATGTCATGCACGGTCAGGAAATAGGCGGGAAATTTCAGCTTTTCGACCAAGGCCAGCTCTTTTGCCATCTGGGCACGGGCCTTGTCCGTGGCCCCGTTTGGATAGCGTCGTTTCATACCTTCCTTTGCCAACCGGGTCAGGCGTTCCTGGGGGTGTTCGTCTTGGGAAATCTCGTCGGGGTATTCATAAGACAGCTCGCTCAGACAAAAGCTGCAGCGGTCCGCAATTTCCACGGTGCGGCGCAGGGCGGCGGGATATGTGTGAAACAGACGTGCCATATCGGCGCGTCCTTTCAGGCGTCGTTCGGCATTGGGCAAGGCGCGGGTGCCGATCTGATCAATCGTGATATGCTCGCGCAGGCAGGTCAGCACATCGGCCAATTGCCGACGATTGCCCCGGTGCATCAGCACATCCCCCACCGCCACCATCGGGGCGCAGGTTTTCTGGGCCAGCACCGCACAAGCCGCCAGATAGGCCTGATCCGATCCATCATAGCGCGGCGCGGCCCCCAAAAAAACATGGGCCGGAAAGCGCCGCTGCACTTTCTGGATGTCATGGATTGCACGCCTCAGCCCGTCCTGTGCCCTCTGCGGCAAAGCGATCAGGATCATGCCTTTGCAGGCGTCCAACATGTCCGCGATGTCCAGATGACACACGCCTTTCCCGGCCCGCCGCTTGCCCAAAGTCAGCAATCGGGTCAGCCGTTGATAGGCCGCACGGTCACGCGGCAGCGCAACCCAATCCACGGTACTGTCGCGCAAAACCAGACGGCAGCCCACAATCAGCTTTGGCAGGCGGATGACGTCGGGTTTGGCAATCGGCTGCGGGTGGCCAACGCCTTGGTTTGACATAGCCTCCTCAGCCTCGCGCCGCAGTTGCCTGAGCGCGGCATAGGCCCGCACCACACCGGCCAGCGAATTGCGATCAGTGATGGCAATGGCAGACAGGCCCAACTCAGCGGCGCGGGTGATCATTTCCTCGGGGTGGGATGCGCCGGTCAGAAAGGTGAAATTGGTGGTCACGCATAGCTCGCTGTAGCTCATGCAAATTCCCCCTGCACAAACCAGCCGGGGTTTTGCGGGGTGTAATACAGCCACAGCCGCCGCCCTTGCCGGGTTTCCACCAGCCAATAATCACGCACACCGCTGCGCCAGTTGTCATCAACCAGCCACCATTCCGGGGCAATGCGTTCTGGCCCTGTGGCCCGCGCAGTGGACAAGGGCATCCGCCGCCAGCGAAACCGGGCCGGTGGGCGTGCACCGGTGGCCACTATCGGTTCTGGCGGGAACAGGCGCATGGGGCGTGATCGCGGGATGATCCATGCGCCTTCCGGTTCTGAATAAGCCGCCGGGGCGATGATAAAGCTACGATCAGGGATATGGCTGTCAGCAGGCAGGAACCGCTGGACGTTTTCCAGCCCGATGCGCGTGCCGATACGGGTGATCAGATCATCCAGCTGATCCTTGCGCCCGGCGGATACATGGCTGATCTGATGCACTGGCAAGGGTTCTACCAACGTGACCTCCAGGCGCATCTGGTCAATGCCGTATCCTGCGTCAACCCCATCTAGCCCACGTTCAAACAGGGGCAGGATACGCCCCGCATCACGCAGGGGGCGGGCAAGGCGCAGTTCAACCTGTTGATGGTCCTGGTCCACGCGGCGCAGGGTCAGACGCAGCATTCGCGCCCCGGCATTCTGCGCTTTCAACTTGTCGCACAGCTGCTGCAACAGCCGTTGTGTTCCGGCCATCACATCCCCCCTCAGCCCGATTGGATCGGGCAAGGTCAGGCGCGCACCATAATGTGGTGGGTCCGTTTGTGGTGTGATCTGTTCGGGCTGTGCCCCCAATGCCTGATCCAGCCGCATCAGCAGGCCGGGGCCAAACCGCCGGGTCAGTGGCGCACGCGGGGCAGCGGCCAGATCAGCAACCTTGCGCAGCCCCAGCCGTTGCAAGGCGATGTTGGTGTTATCCTCTAATCGCAGCGCCGCCACGGGCAGCTCTTGCAGCGCGCCCAGCATATCTCCGGTATCCGCCACGCCTTGTGCATAATGCGCCAATGCCCAGGCGGCCCCTCGCGTGTCCGCAATCCCGATCTGCGCTGACAACCCGGCCCGCGCCAGCCGCGCCCGCATATCCGCCAGCATGCCTGCCTCGCCGCCAAAGATATGCGCGGACCCGGTGATATCCAGCACCAGCCCGTCCTCGCCTTCCGGCCCGACCCAAGGGCAATACCGCGTGGCCCAGCGGCGCAGCACATGCAAAAACCGCTGGTCGCCCTGTGGATCAGCAAGGCGGCTTTGCAGATCAGGGCAAAAGGCACGCGCATCCGCATAGGGCATCCCGCGGTGCAGGCCTTGCTGTTCGGCCTGTGCATTCAGGCAATAAAGGCGATTGGCATTGTTCTGTTGCAGCGTCAGCGCAAATGGCCCCTCAATCGGGCGCACCCGCAGAACCCGTTCGCTGGCCAGCCGGGGAAACCATAGCGAGACGACGCGACGTTGCGTCCCATCGAACATACCAGCCCCCTAATGTTCCCGATTTGTTCTTTGTAAGTGTCCACCGCTGCAGAGTCGAGTCACCTGGATCAAAAACCGGATCACACTGCCAACGGGTTTCGGCGGCATTGCTTCCCATGCCCTCAGGAATAATCCCCAATGCGGTGGATTTCCCGTCGCGCGCCGCCAGTTGCAGCCGCCGCCCTGCGGTCAGGCTCATGGGTTTGCTCAGCTCCATGACGACCACGCTCACAGCGCCAGAGCGCAACGCCTCTTCGGCAACGGCCAACACCTCGGTCTGGTCCTTTGCAGTGGCAACCAGCAATGCACGCGGATCAAGGATTTCGGCAAACCCCGCTGGGTTTATCTGCTCAGATTGCCACGCCTCACGGACCCACAAGATGGACCCGCCAACTTGACCCGCCAAAGCAAACGCAAAGAAAGACGCACCCGCGCCGCACACGTCATGCGCACGGCCCTTTGTCAGGGGGAAGCTGGGTATCGGTTTGAATCGTCCATGGGCAATTCATATCACAAAGGAATTCTATGGCGAGGGGCAGGGACTTGCCCGAACCTATGTACCATCACCCTATCAAAGGCTTGCTTCGATCAGAGCTATTGCGGCGGCTTTGGCATCTTGTGCAGGTCTTTCAGTGTGCCCAAGGTGGGCCGTTACAATTGCGCCCTCTTTCAACAGCAGCAATTGTCGTGCCAATTCGGCCGGATTGCGCAACCCAGCCTTCTTGGCCAACTCAATGACATGCCGCTCAAGCATACGCTTGTGATCGGCTGATTGCATGTGAATGGGGTGGCTGGAATCCTGATATTCCGATGACGCCTTGATGAACAGACACCCCCGGTATCCTGGCTCATTAAACCACTCCTCCAGCGCATCGAACATGGCAATCAACTGGCCACGCGGCGTATCCGCCAAGTCTTCCATCCGGCGATATAGCCAATTTCGGAAATGCTCATCACGCAGGCGCAAAACGGCGAGGATCAAATCTTCTTTCGCCCGAAAGTGCTTGTACATTGATGTCTTTGAGATGCCCGTCTCAGACGCCAGCATATCCATGCCCGTCGCGTGGAAGCCATTTCTATAAAATGACTGCAGCGCTTTTTGCACCAGCTCATCTCGTTTGGTTGGTCGCATATTCTGGCCCTTAGTGAACTGATCAGTGCATAATATCCCGATAGGTACGATGCAAGGTGATATTTTTATCACCTGTATTCAGTCGGTTATAACTATTCCGAAAGGCCATAGGCACAATATTCGCCTAAATAGCTTGACTTAGTTTACCGATCTGTACACTTATGGCTTCAACAAGGTTTACCGATCTGTAACTCTTATCTGAAAACAGGAGCAAGCCAATGAGCCAACCACCATTACCTCCCTTCACCGAAGATACCGCGATCCTAAAGGTGCGCTTGGCTGAGGACGGCTGGAATTCACGCGATCCAAGCAAGGTTGCGCTGGCCTATACGCCCGACAGTATCTGGCGAAACCGGTCTCAGTTCATCAAAGGCCGCGGCGAAATTGAAACCTTCCTGCAACGCAAGTGGTCGCGGGAAAATGACTATCGGCTGATCAAAGAGCTATGGGCCTTCCACGGCAACAGAATCGCGGTTCGCTTTGCTTATGAATGGCAAGACAGGTCCGCAAACTGGTTCCGTTCGTTCGGGAATGAAAACTGGGAGTTCGACCAAACTGGCCTGATGCAGCGCCGTATCGCCAGCATCAATGACCTCGCCATTGCCGAAACTGAACGCAAGTTTCACTGGCCACTTGGCCGCAGGCCCGATGATCACCGGAGCCTTACCGGCATGGGTTTCTGAACCCCACAGCCGCCATTTTAGACAGGAGCAAATTAATGTCCCGTGCCTTCGCTGAGATTAGTTTTACACCTTCCGTGCGCGCCCTACAGGAGCAAAACGGCTCCGCCCATGGATATGCAAAGTTTCTTAACCCGGACGCTGATCGTGGTGATCGTGTTGGCCCGCTTGAGGCTGAATTCATCTCTGGCAGCGATGGTTTCTATCAAGCGAGCGTAACCGAAACCGGATGGCCGTATGTGCAATTTCGCGGTGGCCCTGTCGGCTTTCTCAAAGTGCTGGATGACCAGACACTTGCCTATGCGGACTTTAGGGGAAACCGCCAATATCTGAGCGTCGGCAACTTGTCGGACGACAATCGCATATCGTTGATTTTGATGGACTATCCAAATCAGCGGCGGCTCAAGGTTTGGGGCCGGGCCAAGTTGGTCAACGCCACTGATGACCCGCAACTGGTGCAGCGCTTACAAGACCCGTCGTATCGCGGGCACCCCGAACGCGCCGTCGTTATCACGATCGAGGCACTGGACTGGAACTGCCCACAGCACATCCCACAACGCATGACGATAAAAGAGCTGGAGCCACAACTCGAGCCCATCCGCGCAGAGCTTTCGCGTCTCAAAGCAGAGAACGAAACCCTGAGACTGGCGCTTGAGAAAAGCGACACATCAACACGCCTGTGAACACATTCGATTCACCTTAACCAACCTTAAACAAAGGAAAATACTGAAATGTACACGCCCATCAAAAACCTGCTATCCGCCAGTTTTCTGGCTTTGTCAGTTGTATTACCCATCACAACAGCAGTGCCAGCGCACGCGGTCGAATCCAATGTCATATTGGACGTTTCGCAGACGGCATTCCGCTCCGAAGTCATTGACGGCATCAAAATCGCCTACCGCGAAGCAGGTGATCCCGCCAACCCAACCATTTTGCTTTTGCACGGCTTTCCCACATCCTCACATATGTTCCGCAATCTTATCCCCAAGCTGGCACCCAAGTACCATGTGATTGCCCCCGATTATCCGGGGTTTGGGGCGTCAGACATGCCTTTGGCTTCGGAATTTGAGTATTCTTTCGCCAAGGTGGCAGACATGATGACCACGCTTCTTGATCGCAAGGATGTGGTTAAATACTCCGTTTATCTGATGGATTACGGCGCACCTGTCGGGTTCCGGATGTTTGCACAACACCCCGACCGGGTATCGGGCTTTGTCATTCAAAACGGCAACGCCTACGAGGAAGGCCTGCGCGAGTTTTGGGATCCGATCAAAGCCTATTGGGCGGATCCGTCAGCACAAAATGGTGATGCCCTTCGCGGGTTCCTTGGGCTGGATGCAACGAAGTGGCAATTCACCCACGGCACGCAAAACCCCGATGCAATCAGCCCCGATAACTTCTGGCATGTTCAGTACCTGCTTGACCGCCCCGGCAATCAGGACGTTCAACTGGCGATGTTTCTGGATTACGGCACCAATGTTGCTGAATATCCCAAGTGGCAGGCGCTTTTCCGTGAACATCAGACGCCAACATTGCTGATGTGGGGCAAGAATGATCACATTTTTCCCGCCGAAGGTGCACATCCATACAAACGTGATCTGGAAAACCTGGAATTTCACCTGCTCAACACCGGCCATTTTGCGCTGGAGGAATTCGGCGATGACATCGCGGTGCAAATGATCCGCTTCATGGATCGCAATGCGACCCCATAAGCCATTGTTCTAAAAGAAACTATTGACGTTGGCGCAGCAATCCATGATGCCGCCAACGCCTCAGATCCCGAGGTTGCCCCAGCGCTGGGTTGGTCTGCCTGCCCACATGTCGGGTGCGGTGCACCTTTTGACAGAAAGGTCCGGTGTCAGGCCTTCACCCCCCTCAATCCCGCATGAGATCACGCATCGCATGCATCACTTCATCGGTGTGGGTATAGGCCAACCCGTGGCCGGCACCCTCGATCACCTCGTGGCGTGCAACCCGGTTCCACTCGGCCAGTTTGCCCATGCCAGTGATCGGGATCACCTCATCGTCGCGGGCCCAGATCGCCAACACCTGAATGCCTTCACGGCTAACTTCGCGGTGATCTTCCTCTTGATCTTCGTCAAGGATACCGCGCATCGACGACAAAACTGCGGGCACAAAACCACGCATGGTCAATTCGCCCTGTTGCAGATCAACGATATTCTCAATGCTGCTGGGAAGGCCGCGCTCGGCTTCGGTTGCTTGCCTGTGCGAACGCCCATAAAGCGCCAGCATCAGCCAACGGCCCAGCTTGTCATGATTTTGTACCAACCGGGCCACCGGCCCCAGATTGTGCCCCATACCAGCCGAGGCGATCAGCACCAACTGACGCAGCTTTTCGGGATAGGTTGCCGCAAACGAAGTGGCAATGGCCCCGCCCATAGAATAGCCCAGCAGGGTGATGTCCTCTTCCACCCCCAGTTCATCCAGCAAGTCGGCCAATTGCGCCACAAAGAACGGCGCATCCTGTGGCCCGCCTGGCCGATCAGAATACCCGCGTCCATAAAGGTCATAGACCAACACGCGAAACCCAAGGCGGCCCAGCCCGTTGGCAATCGGCCCCCAGACATAAGATGGCGTGGTCAGACCATGTACACATACAGCCACCGGCCCGCGCGTGGCCCCCAACCATTGATAGTGGGTTACTCCGCGCGACAAAGTGACAAACTCCCCCGGAGCACTACGCCGCGCCTGTGCATTCATTGCCGGTTTGCGGGCCTCACGGATAAACGGCCAGGCGACCCCCAAGCCAATCAATGCCACTAAAATCCATCCGATCATGCCGCCTCCGTCCATGCATCCAGAATATAGCGCGAGGTCATCAAATCCAGATGCGCCCCACCGCCGTTTTTGAACAAAGTGATTTCGTCGTCCGAGTGACGCTTGAACATATCTGCCTCATAATGATCTGCCTGCAGATCACTGCGCTTTATCACACCTGCCTCAAGCGGGATTTTGATCTCTCCGATGTGGTCAACGGTGGTGTCGTAACTGTCAACAAACACCCGTGCACGCGTCATTGCCTCGTCATCGACCTCGCGCATGTCTGGGCGATAGGCGCCGATCAGATCAATGTGCTGGCCCGGTTGAAACCAGGCCCCTTTCAGCAAAGGTTCGCTCGACATAGTTGCGGATGTGACGATATCTGCGGCCCTAACGGCCGTTTCCAGATCATCCGCCACAACCATGCCTGAACACTCGGCTGCCATGGCTTCGGCGTTGGCGCGCGTGCGGTTCCAGATGCTGAACTTCGCCTCCGGAAAACCCGCGCTATAGGCCTGAAACAGGCTGCGCCCCACTGTACCTGCCCCCACGATCAGGATGTTCCGGCTATCGGGGCGGGCCAACCGGGTGGCGGCAAGCAAGCTGTCACCGGCGGTTTTCCATTTGGTGACCAGATGGAAATCCACAATCGCCTCAAGCGCGCCGTTTTGGTCAGAAAACAGGCTGACAGCCCCCCCAATCATCGGATCACCCCGGCCCGGATTACCCGGAAATATCGTCGCAGATTTCACCGCCAACCCCATCCCGTCAATCCAGGCCGCGCGACTTAGCAGGGTATCCTTGCCGCGATAGAGGAAGCTGTCGGCAATCTCGGCCTTGGGCAGTTGATGGCCCGCTTCAAACGCCTTGCACAGGCCCAGCCAATCCAGATTGGCCTCGCCCTCAGTAAAGGGGATCATGGTCATGCTCATCGCGCGTCTTCCTCGCTTAATAGCCCGGATTTGATCAGAGTCTGTGCCCAATCGCCCGGTGCGTCAAACAAATGTGTCTGCCAGCCCCTCGCCTGCGCTGCGTTTATGTTTTCTGGGCGATCGTCGGTAAACAACAAATTCTGTGGCGCCACACCACAATCGGCCTCCAGCCTGGCATAAATCTCTGGTTCAGGTTTAATCACCCCCATGTGCCCGGAAATATAGCTGCGGTCAAATTTGCTCAGAAACGGATAGGTTGCGCAGGCCACATCAAATGTGCCAATGCCAAAGTTGCTGAGAGCAAACACCGGCACGCCGCGCCGCTGCAACGCCTGCATCAAACGCACCGAATGATCAATGGCGGGGCTGGCCAGCTGGATCCATTGATCGTGCCACACCATGACCTCATCATGCCAATCAGGATGCGCGCGCGCCAGCGCCTGCACAGAACCAAGGAAATCAGCACCACGATCCACCTCAAGGTTCATCGCATGTATGTCTGTCTCGTCAAAGAAACGCCGCCGCTGCGCAACACCCAATCGGGCATCATAAATGCGTTCGGGGTTCCAATGGATCAGCACATTGCCAATGTCCAGGACCACGGCCTCAATCGTCATGTTTTCTCCAGTGCCTGTTGCGATTTGGTTGTCTCTCACCACAACAGATACAAACCGGCCCCAAAGATCAACGCGATGCCATTCAAGGGCATGATGAGCATAACCTGATACACCACATAGCTGTTGGAACGCAGTTTGATACCTAAATCATTGAGATAAAAAACGCTGCCATTGCGCAAAGCGCACCCTGCAAGTTGGCCCGTGATGGCGTGGCAGGAGGCATAAGGGGCCTGGTAAATCTACCCAGTACCAAGACGTGCAAGTCGGTGCACTGTAAAGCCGGGGCTAACCCGCCTTTGCCTTGCGCAAAGCCCTCTCCAATGCATCCAGGAAGCGCGAGCGATCCGCTTTGGTAAACCCCTTGCCGCCGCCTTGGCGGAACGGATCAGCCGCCCGCAAATCGCTCATCAGATCGCGCGTGGCCAGAACATTGCCGATATTGGCTGCCGTTAACGGCTCGCCATTGTGTTTCAGAACCTGCGCACCGGCCTCAACACATTTGGCGGCCAGCGGGATGTCACCGGTGATCACCACATCGCCCGGGCCTGCACGCTCGGCAATCCACATATCGGCCACATCCGGACCATCGGGCACGATCACCGTTTCAACCAACGGGTTTTGCGAGGGACGCAGGCCCCCGTTTGAGACAACAAACATCTTTACGCGGTGGCGCGTGCCAACTTTTTCGACCTCGGGTTTCACCGGGCAGGCATCGGCATCAACATAGATCGACATCTTCAGCGGTCCTTTCAGGATATCAGAAAATGGCCGCAACGTCAGGTTGACGTTTTCTTACCCTTGGGCTTCACCTTGAATTCTTCAGGGATCGGCATCCGGTTAAACGCATCGAGGCCCGCAATTTTATAGGCCTCTGCCAGAGTGGGATAGTTGAACGTGTTCTGCACAAAATAATCCACTGTGCCTTTCAGGTTCAGCACGGCTTGGGCAATGTGGATCAACTCTGTTGCGCCTTCCCCAACAATTTGCACGCCCAACACACGCCGGGTTTTCAGGCTAAACAGCATTTTCAACATGCCATGTTCCAGCCCCATGATATGCCCACGGCTGGTCTCTCGGAACCGGGCGATGCCCACTTCATAAGGAATACCGCGTTCCTGCATTTCCTCCTCGGACATGCCGCAGGTGGAAATCTCAGGCACCGAATAGATGCCGTAAGGATACCAGGGGCTTTCCTCCAGTGTCGGGACCTCCAAGGCATGACAGGCCGCGACCCGCCCCTGCTGGATTGAAGTTGAAGCCAGGCTGGGATGCCCGATCACATCACCCGCAGCATAGATATGTGGCACAGAGGTCTGATAGGTCTTGCGATCCACATCAATGCGCCCGCGGTGATCTGTCTCAACCCCGATCGCCTCAAGGTTCAGCCTGGTGGTGGCCCCCATGCGCCCGGCAGCAAACAACAGCATTTCACTGCGCACATGCCGCCCGTTGGCCATGGTCACTTCAACATGTTCACCCGCATCCTCAATCTTTTCAATCGCCGAGCCAAGGCGCAGATCAACACCATTTTCACGAATTTGATATGTGAATTCGCGGATCGTCATTTGATCGACAAAATCGAGGAAACTTTCGCGCGGTTCGATCAAAGTGACCCGCACATCCAGCGCCGAAAACATCGTGGCATATTCCACCCCGATCACACCAGCGCCCACAACCACCAGGCTGCGCGGGATTTTGGCCAGTTCCAGAAATTCGTCACTGTCCACAATTGTCGTGCCATTGAACGGCACATAGTCCGGGCGATAGGTCTCTGTCCCGGTTGAGATCAAAAAGTTGTCGGCGCTCAGCGTGGTCACATCACCTGCCTCGGTCTCCACCTCAACCGTGTTGGCGTCCTTAAAGCTGGCCAGCCCGTGCAACGTATCCACATGATTGCGGTTGAACTGGTGTTCCAGCACATCCACCTCATGATCCAGTGTCTTGTGAAGCCGCCCCTTCAGGTCATCTGCTTGGATGTCCTCTTTCACCCGGTACGACCGTCCATAAAAACTGCGCTCGCGCCAACCCGACAGGTTCAGAACCGTTTCGCGCAGGGTTTTTGACGGGATCGTTCCGGTATGCACCGAAACACCGCCCAGACGGTCCTTGCGATCAATCACCAGAACACGGCGTTTCAGCTTGCCCGCCTGAATGGCCGCAGATCGCCCCGAAGGGCCCGAGCCGATGACAATAAGATCGTAGTGGCTCATGATTTACCTCGCATAAAGCGCCTCAGCGTGGAAGGCGACATGGTCTTCCATAAAGGTTGAAACAAAGAAATAGCTGTGGTCATAGCCCGGCTGCATCCTGAGCGTGGCCTCCTGGCGACGTGCAGCACAAGCCTCGGCCAGGGCTTCGGGTCTGAGCAGATCCACGAACTGATCATGAGTGCCGGTGTCGGTCAGCACGGGGCCGTCAAATCCGGCCTCGCGCATCATCAGGGTGGCATCATGCGGGGCCCATGTGCTTTCGTCCGCCCCCAGATAAGCGCCCAGTTGCTTGCGCCCCCAGTCACTGGCCGATGGGTTCGATATCGGCGCAAAGGCCGAGACGGACCGGTAACGGCCGGAGAGGTTCATTGCCAAGGTCAACGCGCCGTGCCCGCCCATGGAATGGCCGGTGATTGACTGGCGGTCTTCGTCCACCGCAAAATTGCCGGTGATCAACGCTGGCAGTTCCTCGGCCACATAATCCCACATCTGAAAATGGGGTCCAGGGGCTTTGGGTGGCGTTCACATAAAACCCGGCCCCCTGACCCAGATCATAGGCCTCATCATCTGCCACAGCTTCGCCGCGTGGGCTTGTATCGGGAAATACCAGCGCGATGCCCTGCTCCGCCGCCCAACCCTGTGCGCCGGCCTTGGACATGGCGTTTTCGTGGGTGCAGGTCAGCCCCGACAAATACCACAATACAGGCACCGGGCCATCGCGGGCCTCATCGGGCAGGAACAGGCCAAAGGTCATGTCACATGCGCAGACCTTGGAGGCATGGGTGTAAACCCCCTGCACACCGCCGAAACATGCGTTCTCTGATACGGTTTCCATGGGTCTCTCCCTTGCGAGTATTGCTACGCTTCCAAAACGATGTATCAGCGCTTGCCCCTGAACAAAACGTCAATTCGCGGCGCATGGCGTCTCAAACACGCCCGGATTTTGGGCCTGGTTTCACATATGCCGCTCAATTTTGGCGAAAAGGACGATCAACTCTCGTCCCGAAAGAAGCTCGCGATCTCGTCCAGTGGCTTTTTCACCTTCGCCGCGGCGGGCACCATCGCATCATCCGCCGCGTGGCCTGCGGCCAGGATCATCACCGGTTTTTCATTGTCAGGCCGGTCGCACATCCCGGTCAGAAACTTCATCGGGTTGGGCGTATGGGTCAGGCATACCAACCCCGCTTTGTGCAGCGCAGTGATCAGCATACCCGTGGCCAGGCCGACGCTTTCGGGCACATAATAATGCTTGCGCTTTGTGCCATCCGGGGCCACGCCCCAGCGTTGGGCAAATACAACGATCAACCATGGGGCATCGCTCAGGTGCGGCTTATGGGCGCCGGTGCCGATGGGTTCTAACGCGGTCAGCCATTCCTCGCCGGCGCCACCGTCATAAAACTTCTCTTCTTCCTGCTCTGCCGCCTTGCGCACGCTCGCCTTCATGGCCGGATCACTGATGGCGACAAAATGCCATGGCTGCTGATTGGCCCCACTGGGGGCGGTGCCGGCAGCGGCAATACAATTGGCAATCACCTGTTCGGAAATGGCCCGCTCACTATAATCGCGCACGCTATGGCGTTGGCGCATCTCGTTCAGAAACGCTTCGGATTGAAATAGCGCCTCTTCGTCGCTCAAATCGCGGCGGTGGGGCAAAGGAAGCGGGTGATACTCAGCCATGTTATAACCCTCCTAAGGGACCAACCCAGCCGATGACCAGTGATACGCTAAACACTGCCACGAGTGTTGAAATCAGGATCGACGCCGACACCCGATGCGGGGCAACCCCATAATGCTGTGCAAGAATGTAGACGTTTCCCGCCACCGGCAATGCCGCCGCCGCAATCATAACCGAGGCCGCGTAGGGCTCCACCGGGAAGAACCACAACGCCGACAACGCCACAAACAACGGATGCAACACCAGTTTGCAAAAGCTCAGCCAGCCCGCCACGAAAGGCCGCTCGGCTGATTTTCCCGCCAATGAGGCACCAATGGCAAACAACGCGCCCGGCGTGGCCGCGCCACCTAGGATCGACAGAAAATCATTCATCGGCTTAGGTATAGGAATCGTCAACGCCGACCAGGTCAGCCCCAAAACGATGGACACGATCATCGGGTTTTTCAGCAGGCCCACCCCAACAGTGCGCAATATGCCAAGGCTCATCCGGCCATCGCGTGATCCGGTCACAAGGATCACAACAAGTGAGCCAAAGACAATCAGATCCACCACCAGCACCAGCATGACAGGTACAATCGCGGCGTCCCCCATCAACATCACCAGCATCGGGATACCCAAAAATCCGACATTGCCAATGACAGCGCATTGCGCCTCAATCGCGGCTTCTGCGATGGACACACGCCGCGCCAGCGACACCATCGTGGCCAGCAGATAAACAACCCCGGTGCCCCACAAGTAGGCGGTGATAAACCGCCAGTCGATCACATCAGCCAGGCTCAGATTGGCCGAAAACCGGAACAGCATCGCCGACAGCGCAAAGTAGAACACGAATTTGGTCAGATAGGCCGTCGCCTCGGGGCCGAAAAACCCCGTGCGCGCGGCCCCATAGCCCAGGCCGATAATCAGGAAGAACGGTAAAGTTTGCAAGAAAATGGCCAACATAGGGGTTTGGTATCACCCTCAGCCGCCGGGTCAATCGGCAATGCTTGCACGAACCATATGCAAAAGTATGGCACGCGAAAAGCAAGATGCCGACCAGGCGCGCCAGATCACCACCTTGTTTAGGGTTCTGGCGACCAACCCAACGCGCGTAGTCGTTGCTGAGTTTGAGATGGGTAGATATCCCTATCGGGCCGCAGATCGCACAAGGAGGTTTCTATTCCTGCGTGATCCGGTGCTAACCTGATCCGATCAGTACACCCGCCGCCAGGACCAATGCGCCGCCCAGCACCACCTGCAAGGCAGCCCGAAAGAACGGTGTTTCCATATATCTGTTCTGAATCCAGGCGATCGCCCACAGCTCGACGAAGACCACAGTGATGGCGATAATCGTTGCGGTCCAGAAATCAGTGATCAGGTAAGGCAGGGCGTGGCCCAGCCCCCCGACCGTCGTCATTATGCCAGACGCAAACCCACGTTTCATCGGGCTGCCCCGGCCCGATAGCTGCCCGTCATCACTGGCCGCTTCGGTAAAGCCCATGGAAATGCCGGCCCCCACCGAGGCCGCCAGCCCCACCAAAAACGTGGTCCAGGTGTCTTGCGTGGCGAAGGCCACCGCAAAGATCGGCGCCAATGTGCTGACCGATCCATCCATCAACCCCGCCAGCCCCGGCTGCACCCAGGTCAACAGGAACTGCCGTTTGGCTGTGCGCTCCTCAGCCGCCAGCGCATCATCGTCCAGATGCTCGTCTTCCAGTTCTGTGGCACGGTGCTGATGCCCGGCCTCGGCCACCGCCAGATCACCCAGTAACTTGCGTGTGTCTGCATCCTGCGTCGTTGCCGCGGCCTTCAGATAAAAGCTCTCTGCATCATGCTCCATGGCTTCGGCTTCAGCCCGGATGCGCTCCAGCCCAAGGTTTTCAACCAACCACACGGGGCGGCGGGCATAAAACCCGGCGACATGCTCGCGCCGGATCAGCGGGATCACCTCACCAAACCGCTTTTGATGCAATTCGATCAGGGCCGCACGATGCGTATCTTCTTCGGCGGCCATGCCATCAAACACCTTTGCCGTATCCGGGAAGTCCGCGCGCAGCATTTCTGCGTAGCTGCGATAAATCCGCGCGTCATCTTCCTCGGATGAAATGGCCAGCGCCAGAACCTCCTGTTCATTCAGATCAGAAAATCGGCGGCGCGAAGAAACTCCGGGGATCATGTCATACTCCAGTTTAGAATGGTTCTAATTTAGCACCTGCACTTGCATCTGCAATACCTCTTTCACGACGGTACCGGATTTCAAAAACAGTTGCCACAACCTGCAATCCATGGTCCCTTTCAGGCCTTAGATTGTTCGCTCGTCGAAAAAAGGAAACTCCTGTGCCACGATTTGCCACTCTGATCGCTGCCTTCGTATCCGTGTTCATTGCCGCGCCTTCGTTGATGGCCGCCCCTGTCCTGACACTGTCCCCAAAAACGCTCCATGGCTCTGACATCCACCTTGTGGCTCAGGGGGATTATGTGTGCGAAGCCAAGCTGTTTGGGAAAAGAGCGCGCCTGTGGTTAAAGGGGGATACCCCCGCAACTTACAAATGGCACACCAACTCCAAACGAGCGGCCAAAATGCAGGGCAACACTATCCGNATTCAAGCCAGCCCCATGGCAACAATATCGAATGTGGTGATGGGCGANAACTCANGCGGNCAGAAAACCGTCACGGNTGATTTCAAATTCAAATCCAACGAAAAGGACGGGCTCGTGTTCACCTGCACCCCCGGCTAAAATAGCCCTGCATAAAAATTAGGCACTTAGCGAAGCGGTGCTTATGGATTGGGCGTGAATATTACATGATTGCATTTTCCGCGTCCAACTCACTGTGGAAACCGGTGGCTAACCTGTTAAAGTCTGGCCATAAACAACAAAAAATGATTCTTGGGAGGATCACCATGAATACCATGATGCGCGGCGCAACTGTTGCCGCACTTTCGCTGGCCTTTGCGTCACAGGCTGTCGCCACAGAGTGGAATGTTTCAGTTTGGGGTAAACGCCGGGCCTTTACCGAACATGTGGAAAAGCTGGCTGAACTGGTGTCAGCCAAAACCAACGGAGAGTTCACTATGAACATCTCTTATGGTGGTCTGTCCAAGAACAAAGAAAACCTTGATGGTATCTCTATCGGCGCGTTTGAAATGGCGCAGTTCTGTGCCGGGTATCACCGCGACAAAAACCGCACCATCACTGTGCTGGAACTGCCGTTCCTGGGTGTCGAAAACCTTGATCAGGAGGTGGCCGTCAGCCACGCCGTTTATGGTCACCCCGCCGTGGTTGAGGAAATGGCCCAGTGGAACGCCAAGCTGCTGATGACCTCGCCTATGCCGCAATACAACATCGTGGGCACTGGTGAAGTGCGCGATGAGCTGGCCGATTTTGAAGGCATGCGTGTTCGTGCGACAGGTGGTCTTGGCAAAGCGTTTGAAGCTGTCGGCGCGGTGCCCACATCTGTGACCGCAACCGAAGCATACCAGGCCATGGAATCCGGCGTCGTTGATACCGTCGCCTTCGCCCAACATGCCCACCTCAGCTTTGGCACGATCAATCAGGCCGCATGGTGGACAGCAAACCTGAACCCCGGAACGGTAAACTGCCCTATCGTGGTGAACATCGACGCCTATGAATCCCTGTCTGATTCCGAGCGCGACGCCCTCGACAGTTCTGTTGATGAGGCCATTGCGCATTATCTGGCCAACTACGGTGAGTTGCTGGCCAAATGGGATAGCATTCTGGATGAAAAAGGCGTGACCAGAGTTGAGCTTTCCGAGGCCCAGTTGGATGCCTTCCGCGCCAAAGCTGCCGATCCAATCCGCGAAGCCTGGATTGCTGATATGGAAAGCCAGGGCCTGCCCGGTCAGGAGTTGTATGACCTTGTGGTCAAGACCCTTGCAGACAAAAAGGCGATGTCCAACTAAGCGGACGTTCCGAACGCCCTTTGGTGTGAATTTGGAGGGCTATAAACATGGCTGGATCATCGACAGTCCTGGAAGATCAAGGGCTGCTTAGCACCCTTGATCGTTACCTGCACAACCTGGAGCGCTTCATGGCGCTCCTTTCGGGGTTGGCTGTGTTTTCTCTGATGTTTCTGGCCGCTTACTCTGTGGCGGGGCGAAAGTTCTTTGCCTCGCCTCTGCCGGGCTATGTGGACTGGATCGAAATCCTGATGCCGCTGATGGCCATTATGGGCATCTCTTATGTACAGCGTGACGGCGGACATATCCGCATGGACATTCTGATCGGTCAGTTGAAGGGCCGCGCATTATGGGCGGCTGAACTTCTGTCTGTCTTGCTGATCTTTGGCCTGATCCTGATGTTGCTCTGGGGGAGCTGGGCGCATTTTGATCGCAGCTTTGATATGTCGCGCCCAATGTGGAGCCGCGACAGCACCATCGACATCGGCCTGCCCATCTGGCCGTCCAAACTGGTTGTGCCGGTCGCGTTCTTTGTGCTTTGCCTTCGCCTGCTTTTGCAAATCTGGGGGTATGGCCGGGCCTTGGTTCTGGGGTTGGACGCGCCCGTCGCCGTGCCACTGTCTATGACAGTAGAAGAACAAGCCCGCGCTGAAGCGGCACAGCTGGAAGGTCACGACTAATGGAACCAATCACCATTGGCCTTTGGGTTTCAGCCGGAATGCTGGTTATGGTCGTGCTGGGTATGCGCGTGGCCTTTGCCGCCGGGCTGGCGGGCTTTGTTGGCCTCGTCTGGCTGCGCTGGAACGGGTTTGACTATGATCCCGAACGATTTGGCAAGGCGCTGGAAATCAGCGTCAAACTGGCAGGTTCGGTGCCGCATTCCAAAGTGTCGTCCCATGCGCTCAGCCTGATCCCCACCTTCATCCTTATTGGGTATCTGGCCTATTACGCCGGCCTGACCCGAGCTCTATTTGAGGCGGCCAAACGCTGGATCGCCTGGCTGCCTGGCGGTCTCGCTGTCTCAACCGTGTTTGCCACTGCGGGCTTTGCCGCCGTATCCGGCGCCTCCGTGGCCACGGCGGCAGTGTTTGCGCGTATCGCCATCCCTGAGATGTTGAAAGTGGGCTATAACAAACAATTCGCCGCAGGGGTTGTGGCTGCCGGCGGCACGCTTGCATCGCTTATTCCGCCCTCGGCCATTCTGGTGATTTATGCCATCATCGTAGAGCAAGATGTGGGTAAATTGTTGCTGGCCGGGTTCATCCCCGGTGCGTTTTCAGCAGTGATCTATGCCCTGCTGATTGTTGGCATCGCCGTGGTGTTCAAATCTGTCGGCCCGCCCGTCACCGGATTCACCTGGCGTGAGAGGTTTGAATCTTTGCCGCCAGCCCTGCCTATTGTGGCGGTGGTCGTGATCATCATCTTCTTTGTCTACAACCCCTTTGGGGATGCCTGGGGCACCCCTACTGAGGGCGGCGCTGTGGGCGCGTTTATCGTGTTTCTGATGGCGCTGTGGCGCGGTATGCGCTGGGGTGAGCTGAAATCAGCCCTGTTGGAAACCGCCAAACTCACGGTGATGATCTTCACCATCATTTGGGGCGTGCTGATCTATGTGCGCTTTTTGGGCTTTGCTGAACTGCCACAAGCGTTTTCCGACTGGATCACAGCGCTGACGGTATCGCCGATGCTGATCCTTGTGTGCATTCTGCTGGCCTATGCGGTGCTGGGCATGTTCATGGATGCTATCGGAATGTTGTTGCTCACCCTGCCGGTGGTCTATCCGGCGGTCATGGCGCTGAACGGTGGCGAAGGTGTTGCCGCCGCTGACAGCTCCTTTGGCATGTCGGGCGAAATGTGTGCCATCTGGTTTGGGATATTGGTGGTGAAAATGGCCGAGTTCTGTTTGATCACGCCGCCCATTGGCCTCAATTGTTTTGTTGTGGCCGGGGTGCGGGATGACCTGACCGTACAGGATGTGTTCAAAGGCGTGACCCCGTTTTTCATTGCCGATGCGGTCACTATTGCGCTGCTTGTGGCGTTTCCTGCCATTGTCCTGTGGCTTCCCAGCTTGGCGTAATCTAAATTTGATGTGCGGCTACATTGCCTTTGATCTGTGCTCCAAGGCGATGCAGGTATCAACACATCGTCGTTCCCTCTATGTAATGCACCCCTCCTGCAGCCCGGATCCGCTTGGCACTGGGGCGCGGGCCGATTAAACTGAGCCAGCGCAATGGGGGCTCATACATGACGGCAGTGGCCGCAGACATCAAGAAAGGTCGCAAATTTGACCAGGTGCTGGAAGGCGCCCGGCAAATTTTTATGCGCGACGGATTTGAAGGCGCCAGTGTCGATGAAATCGCCCCTGCGGCTCAGGTGTCAAAGGCGACGCTGTACAGCTATTTTCCTGATAAGCGTGTGCTGTTCTCAGAAGTGGCGCGCATGGAATGCAACCGCCAGGCCTCCATCGCGCTGAAGGTGATTAACGACAACGCATCCATAGAAACGGTGCTGCGCGAAGCGGCAGACCGCGTGGTCCGCATCTTTCTGTCAGATTTTGGCCAACAGGTGTTTCGTATTTGTGTGTCTGAATCTCATCGCTTCCCCGAATTGGGCGCGCGCTTTTATGAGTCTGGCCCAGCGCTGTTGCATCAACGCATGGGGGCAATCCTGCAACGCCATGTGGATTGTGGGGACTTGAAAATTGACGACATGGATCTGGCCACCGCACAATTTGGCGAACTGTGCAAAAGTGATCTCTTTGTGCGTTGCCTGTGTGGCGTGCCATGCAGTTGCACCGAGGCCGATATAGAGCGTATCGTCACCGGTGTGGTTGATATGTTCCTCGCCCGGTACAAGGCTTAGGCACCCGCCCGCAATGCCGGAGCCTCCGGCGGGGATATTTCAAGCAAGAAGATGGGGTCACCCCCCTGTTTCAACAATCGCTTTGGCAAGGATCGGTATTGTATCGGCAGTGAGCCCTGCCACATTGATGCGGCTGTCACCCACCATATAGATGCCGTGATCGGTGCGCAGTGACTCAACCACCTGCGGGCTGAGCCCAAGGCGCGAGAACATGCCGCGATGTTGGGCAATAAAGCCGAAACGATCAGACCCGGTGAGGCGTTGCAATTCGCCCGCCAACTGCTCGCGCAGGCTGAGCATTCCTTTGCGCACGTCCTCAAGTTCGGACTGCCAATCGGCCCGCAAACTGGCATCATTCAACACCATGCTGACCAGCCGCGCACCGTGATCGGGCGGAAAGGAATAGGTCTGCCGGTTGAGGTGCGACAGGTTGCTTTGGGTCAGCGCCTTTTGCGCATCGTCCTGACACACCACCATCGTGATGCCGGTGCGTTCACGGTAAATGCCAAAGTTCTTTGAACAACTGGCGGCGATCAGAACCTCATCACAAGACTTGGCCACAAGACGGGTGCCGGCGGCGTCCTCCTCAAGCCCATCGCCAAAACCCTGATAGGCGATGTCGATCATCGGGATGGCACCTTTGGCGTTCATCACCTTGATCACCGCTTGCCATTCCGGCAATGTCAGGTTGGCGCCGGTTGGGTTGTGGCAGCAGCCGTGCAACAGCACCACATCGCCGGGGCGCAGTGCATCAAGATCCGCCAACATACCGTTGAAATCCACAGCACCTGTTTCAGTATCAAAATACCGATAAGCGATGGTTTCAATTCCCAGATGTCTGAGGATGCTCAGATGGTTTGGCCAGGTCGGGTCCGACACGAAAACCCGCGCCGATGGGTTGGCAAGCAACACCAGATCAAACGCCTGTCTCACAGCCCCGGTACCACCCGGTGTGGCGCAAGTGGCCACTGTACTGCGCGGCACGCAATCATCCAACACAAGGGTTGCCATGGCATCGCAAAATGCCGGATCACCCGTCAGTGCCACATAGCTTTTGGAGGTTTCTTCCTCCCACAGCTGCTTTTCTGCCGCTTTGACGGCGCGCATAACAGGCGTATGCCCCGAGGCATCTTTATAGACGCCGACACCAAGGTCGATTTTCGACGTGCGTGCATCAGCGCGATACATCCGCATCAGATCAAGGATCTTATCTGTGGGTTGTTCGGGCAATTGGCTCAGCATCAATTTTCTCCTGTGGCGACAGGCAGGGTGGCGAACGCCCCCCATTCGGTCCAAGATCCATCATAAAGCGCGTGATCGGTTTTGCCGATCCTCTCAAGGGCGAGGTTGATCACCGTTGCGGTCAAACCCGACCCGCATGAGGTGATGACAGGTTTGCCCATGTCCACCCCCGCGGCCTCAAACACGGCGCGCAAGTCATCGGGGGATTTCATGGTGGCATCGCCATTCAACAAATCAGTGTACGGCACATTTTTTGCGCCCGGAATGTGACCACCGCGCAGCCCTTCGCGCGGCTCAGGCTCAGTGCCCGCAAACCGGCCAGCCGAACGGGCATCAAGAATTTCATAATCCTGCAACTTGGAGGCTGCAGAAACCTGTGTCACATCCTTGATCATATGGTTCTGGCGGCGCACCGTCATGTGACGATCACGGATGATCGGGGGCATATCCTCAATGGCGCGGCCCTCGGCCTGCCACTTCGGAAAACCGCCGTCCAACACAGCGATGTTGTCTTGCCCCATCAACCGAAACAGCCACCAAACGCGAGCGGCTGAAAACAGGCCCATGCCGTCATAGACGACCACCTGATGGCCATCCCCTACGCCCAGCTTACGCAGCCGGGACATAAATTTTTCGGTTGGTGGTGCCATATGGGGCAACTCAGACCGGTGATCCGAGATGTCATCAATGTCAAAGAACCGCGCGCCGGGAATATGTGCTGCGTCATATTCCGCGCGCCCGTCGCGACCCGCCGAAGGCAAAAAACAGCTTCCGTCCAGAATGCGCAAATCAGGATCTTTGAGATGCTTGGCCAACCAATCAGTTGAAACCAGTGTTTTCGGATCATCCTGTGCCATGGGCAGCCCCCGTATAAATCGCTCTCTGACTACATCCGTCGTGGGCGAAGGGCAAGGCTGTCTATGGTGGCCAGAAGACAAGAAAAAACCCGCGCGACCTTTTGTCGGCACGCGGGTCTGGGTCTTTAGAATGCAGTAGGGGTTTATTTGGCCATCGCGTTTTTAACGAGGCCGATCACAGCCATCAGCACACCGCCGCCAATACCGCCCGATGCGACCTGGCCGATGATTGAGCCGATATCCATACCACCCCCGGCCATACCGCCAGCACCCAGCATCGACAGCACCTGGCCACCAATGCCACCGCCCACAATACCAGCGATCGAATTTCCCAGCACTCCGAGATTCAGATTCTTCATCACGCCACCGGCCACGTTGCCGCCAACTGCGCCTGAAAGCAAACCAATCAGAAGTTCCATTTATCTTCCTTCCCGTAAAACAAGCCCTGTTCACAACACCTGCCCAAGCCGGACCCACCCACTCCAGACAAGCCTAATAATAAGGGCATCGGGAATTTTAACCAAAGGGGAAAATTATGGGGTCTATTCCCCGTGGCGCAAAAGCCTCTGCTTCTGGCGGCCCCAGTCACGTTTGGCGTCTGAGGCGCGTTTGTCGTGGTTTTTCTTACCCTTAGCGATGCCCAGCTTGATTTTCGCCATCCCGCGATGGTTGAAATACAGCACCAGCGGGACCAGCGTCATGCCTTTGCGTTGCGTCTCATTCCACAATCGCGCCAGCTCTTTTCGTGAAACCAGCAGCTTGCGGCGGCGCTTTTCATCATGGCCAAAGGTCTTGGCCTGCTCGTATGGCGCGATATAGGAATTCACCAACCACAGCTCGCCATCCTCGACGGCCGCATAGCTTTCGGCGATGTTTGAGCTGTTCTGGCGCAGGGATTTCACCTCGGAGCCTTCAAGGATTATGCCGCACTCAATGTCATCCTCGATGGCATAATCATACCGCGCGCGCCGGTTCTCGGCGACGACCTTGTAGTTGGGATCTTCCTTTGGCTTGGCCATCTGGCGTTCCTATTCCTGCGCGGCGGGGCTGTCCAGCGGCAGGCCAATATAAACCTGCTGTGTGGCGGCACAACCCTTAGCGTACAGCCCGCCTCGCAGAAATGTAAGGGATGCGCAGCATTCAACCTGCGTTACAGCAGGCCCTTTTCACGCAGTTCTGCGCGTATTGCCTGCTCGTCCTGCCCCTTGCCAGGCACTGGCCCTGGTTGCGTGACCTGACCATCAAAGCGTGGCGCGGGGGCGGGTTGCAACGGATCTGTCTGCCACACCTTGCGCGCAGCCATATGTGGTTCAATGGCTGCATCTTCGGGGGCCAAAACCGGCGCGACACAAGCATCTGTCCCAGCAAAGAGACTGGCCCAGTATTGCACCGGCTGGGATGTGAAAATCGCCGCCAAATCAGCCGTTTGAACAGGCCATTGTGCCGAGTCATATTGTGCTGCAAATCGCGGATCATCTGTCAGGCCAAGGCGCTCCAGAAAGATCGCGTAAAACTTGGTTTCCAGACATTGCACCGACAGGTATCCGCCATCAGAGCAGCGGTAAATCTTGCTCCAGTGCGGCCCGTCAAGCAGGCTTTTTCCACGCGCTTTCAACAAATTACCGCTGGGCACCATGGACATCAGCAGTGCCATCATGTGGGCTGATCCGTCGACAATTGCCGCGTCCACCACAGTGCCTTTACCGCTTTTTGCCGCACTCAACATCCCGGCCAATATTCCGGCCACCAGATACAGCGCGCCGCCGCCAACATCGCCCACCAGCGTTGCCGGCGTTTGCGGAACGTCGCCCGCTGCCGAGGCGTACCAAAGCGCACCCGAGGTGGCGATATAGTTGTAATCATGCCCGGCTAAGTTGGCATTGGGCCCATCCTGCCCCCAGCCTGTCATTCGTCCATACACCAGCTTGGGATTGGCCTCATGGCTCGGTTCTGGCCCCAGCCCCAAACGCTCCATCACTCCGGGGCGATTACCTTCGATCAAGGCATCGGCACTTGCGATCAATGCACGGGCCACTTCAAGATCTGCATTATCCTTTAGGTCCAAACTTATGGAGCGTTTACCACGATCCAGAAGATTGCCCTGACCCGCGGTCGGATTGGCGCTGACGGGGCGATGGATGACGATCACCTCAGCCCCGAGATCAGCCAGCATCATAGCGGCGAAGGGCCCGGGGCCCAGCCCCTCAAATTCAACAATACGATGACCTTTTAGCATGATGCTTCTCCTTTTAATCGCGGTTAATACCGCCGCTGAATCGGTTTACCCGATATGACACTCTTTTTCTTCTGCCTTTCACGCAGAAACACAAACAGACCTGACCCAAGGATCAACCCAATACCGGCCAGCACGACGCCATTGGGCAAATCGCCCCAGATCATCCAGCCCCAAAATATCGCCAGCGGCAGCCCGGCGTATTCAAACGGGGCCACCGTCGCGGCATCCGCCATTCGGTAGGCCTGCGCCAGCGTATATCCCACGATGGCCGAGTTCAGCCCCAATCCCAGGAACAACCAGACATCGCGCCCTTCCGGCATGACCCAGGCACGCAACAGAAAGATCAGGCTTTCGTTCTCCAGCCCCTCAGCATAGCGCCCATCACCGGCCACGGCCCAAAACCCCAGGCTGGCAATGATGAACGCGCCCTGTACATACACCGCCATGGCCGAGGCTTTGGAGGCCACGCCAAGCATGCGGGTCATCACCTGATTGAGCGCATAGGTTACAGCCCCGATCACCGGCAAAAGGTAGATAACAAAGGGGGCGTCCCTCTCGGCGCTACTTTGCCAGGGCTGCGTCATAATCACCACTCCAAGTAGGCCGACCACCACCGCACCAATGCGCAATGGGCCCACTTTTTCACCCAACAAGGGGATGCTCAGAAGCGTGATGATCAATGGCGCCACAAAGAAAATCGCGGTGGTATCAGCAAGCGGAAGTGAGGCCAGCGCGGCAAAGAAGCTAAGATTGGCGATCACGATTAAGATGCCACGCAGCAGGTGCAACCAGGGTGTGTCGGTCTTCAGGATGCCCCAGCCGCCTTCCAGCTGAACGAAGATCAGGCTGAACAATATCCCAATGGTTGATCGGGTGAACACCATCTGATGCAACGGATAGCCGCCCGACAGAAGCTTGATCAGCATATCGTTGAACGAAATCGCAACGATAGCAATCAAGATCAGGCCAATGCCAAGGCCGGGATTGTTGGCTTTGTCGTGCGTGGCCATGCGGGCGCCTCCTTTCCCATCCGCAGTAGCACGGCTTTTGGCGCTGGAACATATGTGTTTCACGCAAGCCATGCTTGGCGGGATGAAAGGCATGAGGTAGGGTGGCAAGACGTATCAATTGGAGGAAATCAAACCCATGAAAATGAGTGACGAACGCGACATTCAGGCCGACCGTGCCACCGTTTGGGCAGCCCTGCTCAGCCCCGAGGTTTTGAAGGAATGTGTGCCCGGCACGCAAGAGCTGACTGGCTCGCCCGAAGAGGGGTTTGATGCCGTGGTTGTGCAGAAAGTCGGCCCCGTGAAGGCCACATTCAAAGGCCACGTTACCCTGTCTGATATGATTGAGCACGAAAGCCTGACATTAAGTGGAGAAGGCAAAGGCGGCGTGGCCGGTTTTGCCAAGGGGCAGGCCAATGTGCGCTTGGAGCAGAGCGACACCGGCACCCGTCTTATTTATGATGTTGAGGCCAAAGTAGGCGGCAAACTGGCGCAACTAGGCAGCCGCATTGTCGATGGCTTTGCCAAGAAAATGGCTGACCAGTTCTTTACCCGGCTTGAAGACGTCATCGAAGGCCCAAAGGACGGCGATGAGGCCCCTGAAGCCGAGAAGAAAGGCTGGTTAAAGAGGTTGATCAGTTAGGCGGCTTGCCAATCACCGCTGCAATGCGTTTGCCAATTTCTGTACTGGCCTTGACCGACGGGTGGATCATGTCAACCGCGTGATACGTCCGGTCGCCATGGGGCACCAGATCGGCCAGCGAAAGGAAGTGCACACCTGCATCCAGCCCTGCAAGTTGCTTTACCCGGCTTTCAAATTCATTGCCTTCATCTTTGCAGTACTCAATAGGAGAGCCAAGCCCGGGTGAGCGCAAATAGCCGACATACAAAACTTTTGCCCCGTCGTGGCGTAGTTTGGACACCAATCCGGGGATCACACCTTTGCGCCCGTCTTCGGAAATCAATCGCTCCATCTTGCCGCGGCACGCAAAGCATCCGCAGCCCAGCCACAGATCATTGCCCCCGCCATTCAAAATGACCCAATCCCATTTGCCGGGGCGGTATTGTTTGGGAATGTTCAGACCCGCAGCACCTGAGATGGGCAACGCATAGATCATCCGCGCGCCAACAACCGAGCGGTCAATCACCTGTTCGCCCAATTGCTTTTCCACCGAATGTGAGACCGCCTGGCCCTGGCCATGGTGCACGGCCATCAGACTGTCGCCCATCAGCAGAATGCGCGCATGTTTCTCGCGCGTCACGTCCTCGCCACAGCCGGTAAGAACCAAGAATAGCGTCGCAATCCAGATGAATGGTCGTGTCATATCGTTGTTATGCCCACAGCGGTTTTGCGTGGCATTCCCTTTGCCCAGACGCCCCCGTCCAGATAAATTTGCGGCCACTATGGCCAGATTGTGTCAGTAAAGCGACGGGAAATTCGGCCCAGCGCCCTGAACACAGTGTTTCCCAAGGCTACTCTGCATATATGAACAAAGGGTTCTGCCAAGACAATCAATTGCACGCTGTGCGGATTGGCGTACATCAGGTGCAATTCAGCAAAGGTTCCGTCCATGACCCAGATCGTCGAAATTACAGACCTGCGCAAAACCTACAAAGGCGGGTTTGAGGCGCTCAAAGGCATTGATCTGACCATTCAAGAGGGCGAGATTCTGGCACTTCTTGGCCCCAATGGCGCCGGAAAAACCACCTTGATTTCAATGCTTTGCGGCATCACAACCCCTTCGGGAGGATCGGCGCGGGTTGGTGGGCATGACATTGTCGCTGACTACCGTGCCGCGCGCAGCCTGATTGGGTTGGTACCCCAAGAAGTGGCGCTGGAGCCGTTTGAAAAGGTGCTCAACACCATACAGTTTTCGCGCGGCGTATTTGGCAAACCAAAGGACGATGCGCTGATTGAACGTATTTTGCGGCAGCTGTCTCTTTGGGACAAACGCCATGCCCGCATCCGAGAGCTTTCAGGCGGAATGAAGCGCCGCGTGCTGATTGCCAAAGCCCTGTGCCACGAACCTCGTGTGCTTTTTCTGGATGAACCCACTGCCGGTGTTGATGTCGAATTGCGCCGCGATATGTGGCAGATCGTCGAGGGGCTGAAGGCCGATGGGGTGACCATCATTCTGACGACGCATTACATCGAAGAGGCCGAGGCGATTGCCGACCGAGTGGGCGTAATCAACAAGGGCGAGTTGCTGCTGGTTGAAGACAAAAGCGCGTTGATGGCGCGTATGGGGCGAAAATCGCTGCGGATTGACCTGCGCGAAGCGGTCAAAACTGTACCCAAAAATCTGGCTGAATATGATCTGGATCTTGCCAAAGATAACCTTTCCCTGACCTACAATTACGACGCGCGCGGCGAAGGCACAGGCATTACCCGCCTGTTGCAGGCATTGGCCAAAGAAGGGCTGCAACTGCGCGATCTGCACACCAGCCAATCCAGTCTGGAAGAAATCTTTGTCGGTCTGGTCAATGAAGAGGAGGATGCCGCATGAACGTCTTTGCGATCAAAGCCATCTATATGTATGAGATGAAGCGTTTCTTCCGCACGTTGATGGAAAGCCTGCTGTCGCCGGTCATTTCCACCTCGCTCTATTTTGTGGTGTTTGGCGCCGCCATCGGCAGCCGCATTGATCAGGTCGAGGGCATCACATATGGCGCCTTTATCGTACCGGGGCTGATCATGCTGAGCGTGATGACCCAAGCCACCAGCAACGCCAGTTTCGGCATCTATTTCCCTAAATTCATCGGCACAATTTTTGAACTGCTGTCAGCGCCTGTGAGCTTTCTTGAAATCGTCATCGGATATGTCGGTGCTGCGGCCACCAAGGCGCTTATGATCGGGATTATCATCTTGGCCACCGCATGGTTCTTTGTGGATATTCAGATCATGCATCCCTTTGCGATGCTGGCGTTTTTGATCCTGACCTGCCTGTCTTTTTCGCTGTTTGGCTTCATCATCGGCATTTGGGCTGACAACTTCCAACAGTTGCAATTGATCCCCCTGCTGATCATCACGCCGCTGATCTTTCTGGGTGGGTCATTTTATTCAATCACCATGTTGCCGCCCGTCTGGCAAACGATCACGCTGTTCAACCCGGTGGTGTATCTGATTTCGGGGTTCCGCTGGTCATTCTTTGGGCAGGCGGATGTGCCCGTGGGCCTGAGCCTGCTGGCGATTATGGGCTTTACGGCGCTGTGCATGGCGCTGGTCTGGTGGATCTTCAAATCGGGTTACAAAATCAAAAGCTGAAACCAAACGCAGCGTCACTTTTCAGCCACATCACGGCGCGTGGATGGCTGGCGTCTTGTTTGCAGGCCGGTGGCACTTTACATCCACCTGCATGAAGCACCTGATCCCCTTCGCCAAGTCCGAGCCTCTGGTCGCCGTGATCCGCCTTGCCGGGTCCATCGGGGGCACCAGCCGTTCTCAGCTCAATGATGAAACGCTTGGCCCGGTGATCGACAAGGCATTCAAGAAATCCAAACCGGCGGCTGTTGCCCTGGTCATCAATTCGCCGGGTGGATCACCTGTGCAATCCTCGCTGATTGCCGCGCGCATTCGCCGTTTGGCCGAGGAACACGCCGTGCCTGTGCACGCCTTTGTTGAGGACGTGGCTGCATCCGGTGGCTATTGGCTGGCTATTGCTGCCGATGACATCTGGGTTGATCGTGGGTCAATTGTTGGCTCCATCGGCGTTATTTCTGCCGGGTTCGGCGCGCCGGTGCTGTTGGCCCGGCAAGGGATTGAACGGCGGGTGCATACATCGGTAAAGTCCAAATCCATGATGGACCCGTTCCTGCCCGAAAAGAAAGAGGACGTCGCCCGGCTCAAACAAATCCTGGAGCAGATGCACGAAGGTTTTGTTGAGTATGTTCTGTCACGCCGCGGTGACAAGCTGGCCGATCGCAAAGACATCTTTACCGGTGAATTCTGGCTGGGCCGCCGCGCCATTGAACTGGGCTTGGTGGATGGTGAGGCCCACATCATGCCCAAGCTGAAAGAACTCTACGGTGAGAAAGTGCGTATCCGCAATTATGGCCGTCGCCGCAGCCTGATCAACATGTTTGGTGCATCACTGGCCAATGATGCCCTGGCCACCATTGAGGAACGTGCGAATTTCGCGCGTTACGGGCTGTGAATTGATCTTCAAGATTGTCACCCTCTTTTTGGTCGGGATGGGCGTGTTGGCCATGTTTGGCAAACTGCGGTTTCCGGGGCAAAAAAGACTGGAGTCGGCCAAATGTCCGACATGCGGGCGCTATCGAATTGGCAAGGGGCCATGTGCCTGTAAGAAGGACAACAAAACATGATTATGCCTTGGCTTTTGTCAGGTCTGGGCCTGGTTATTCTGCTTCTGGGCGGTGACGCGCTAGTCAAAGGGGCGGTGAACCTTAGTCTGCGCGTGGGCATTCCTGCGTTGATTGTCAGCCTGACGATTGTGGCTTTTGGCACATCTGCCCCTGAATTGCTGATTTCGGTCAACGCAGTGCTGGAAGGCAAGCCGGGCCTGGCCTTGGGCAATGTCGTGGGATCGAATACAGCCAATATTCTGCTGGTTCTGGGTGTGCCTGCCTTACTGGCGGGGCTGCACACCAGCGGGTGTCGGTGCCACAAGACCTTCCTCTATATGATTGCTGCAACGTTGCTTTTCATTGGGCTGGCGTTTCGCGGTGCGTTTGATTTCACCGCCGGGATTATCCTGTTGGCTGCGCTTAGCTTTGTGCTGTTTGATGCCTTTCGTGACGCGCGCCAACACCGCAAGGCCGCCGCCGCTATGGCGTTGGCCGCAACCGAGGATGACGAGGCCGATGTTGAGGGCGCCGACCCCGATATGCCGTGGTGGCAGATCATCCTGTTCTTGTTGCTGGGCTTGATTGGCCTGCCCTTGGGTGCAGATTTGCTGGTGGATAATGCCTCGATCATCGCCAGGGCCTTTGGGGTCAGTGACGCAGTTATTGGCCTGACACTGGTTGCGCTTGGCACATCCCTGCCGGAGCTGGCGACCACAGTGATGGCCGCCCTTCGCAAACAGGCAGATGTGGCTTTGGGCAATGTCATCGGGTCAAACATGTTCAACTTGCTGGCCATTATCGGGATCACCTCGCTGGTTGGGAATGTTCCTGTCACGTCTGGCTTTTTGCAATTTGATCTGTGGGTGATGCTGGGTGCATCCTTGCTGTTGATCCCATTTGTGTTTCTCAAACAAGATATTGGCAAGGCTTGGGGTATTGTCCTGACCTCGCTTTATCTGATCTATATTGTCATCGTTCTGATCTGAGCGGAGGTGTATTGATGAAACGGGCATTGGTCACAGGTGCGGCCAAAAGGCTGGGGCGCGCGATGGCACTATCGTTGGCGCAACAGGGCTATGATGTGGCCGTGCATTACGCCAGTTCCGGGGATGAAGCTGACAACACAGTTTCTGACATCCGTGCCATGGGCCGCGCGGCCACGGCGTTGCAGGCCGATCTGCTGGATGAAACGCAGGTGACCGGACTTATCGCGCGCGCGAGCAAAGCATTGGGCGGGCCGCTGACAGTTCTTGTCAATAATGCCTCTATATTTGAGCATGACACCCTTGGAACCGCCACGCGTACAAGCTGGGACAGGCATATGGAAAGCAATCTGCGCGCACCATTCGTGCTGACTCAAGAGTTTGCCGCGCAGGTCCCCGACCCCGAGCATGACACCAAGGGGGAACCAATCGCAGAGGGGCTGGTGGTGAATATGATTGACCAGCGTGTGCGCAAGCTGACACCAGAATTCATGAGCTATACATTGGCAAAATCCGCGCTCTGGACCCTGACCCAGACAGCCGCGCAAGCCTTGGCGCCGCGGGTGCGTGTCAACGGCATTGGCCCCGGTCCGACGGTTCGCGGCATCCGCCAAACTGTGGAAGGTTTTGAACGCCAACGCGCCGCGACACTGCTTGGCCGAGGCCCGGATGAGACAGATATTTCGCAGGCGCTGAGCTATCTTCTGACTGCCCGATCTGTGACCGGTCAGCTGATTTGCGTTGATGGTGGCCAGCATCTGGGGTGGCAGACCCCTGACGTGCTGGGCGTGGAATGACCCCGCAAGTTTTGCACGTTTCACCTCAAAGTCACGCAACCGTTACAAAAACTTTAATGTTATCAATGTTTTGGCAATCACCCTATTTAATATCATTTATAATCAATGCGTTAGTAAGCCGCCCAAAAATTGGGCAAATTAGCGAACTAGGCCGAAAACAAAGGAAATTTTCGTATATGCTGAAGTTATCTCCAGACTTATCCACAGGAATCGTGGACAGGTTTTCTCTTGCTCAAACCCTTATAAGGTTGCAGCCAACCCCGAGAATCATGCCCGGACATAAATGAGCGACCAGACCCAACCCATCACCGGACACGCAGTGATCCAGTCCTATCTCAAGACCCTGGACGGATCACCGGGTGTGTACCGGATGCTCGATGCGCAAGCGCGGGTGCTTTATGTGGGCAAAGCGCGCAATCTGCGCGCGCGGGTATCGAGCTATGCCCGTCCCACCGGCCACACACCCCGCATCGCCCGGATGATTGGTGAAACCGCCTCGATGATGTTCCTGACCACGGCCACGGAAACCGAGGCGTTGTTGCTGGAACAAAATCTGATCAAGCAGCTAAAGCCCAAGTTCAACGTGCTGCTACGCGACGACAAAAGCTTTCCCAATATCCTTGTGACCCGCACACATGATTTTCCGATGATCAAGAAACATCGCGGGGCAAAAAAGGAGAAGGGCAATTATTATGGCCCCTTCGCGGGGGCAGGTGCGGTCAACCGGACTTTGGCGCAATTGCAGCGGGTGTTTCAGCTGCGCAATTGTTCAGATCCGATGTTTGAAAGCCGCACGCGCCCGTGCCTGCAATATCAGATCAAACGCTGCACAGCACCTTGTGTGGGCCATATCACCAAAGCTGAATATGCCCAGCAAGTGCAGGACGCCGAGCGATACCTGTCGGGCCGCAGCACTGAAATTCAGGAAAAACTGGCCACCCAGATGGCCGCGGCCTCAGAGGCAATGGAATTTGAACGCGCCGCTGCCCTGCGCGATCGGATCAAGGCCCTGACGCAGGTACAAACGTCGCAAGGCATCAACCCGCGCACCGTGTCTGAGGCTGACCTGATCGCCTTGCATTTGGAAAAAGGTCAGGCCTGTGTGCAGGTGTTCTTTATCCGTGCCGGGCAGAACTGGGGCAACCGTGATTTTTACCCGCGCGTGGGCGAACATGTGGATCAGGCCGAAGTGCTGGAGGCCTTTATTGGCCAATTCTACGACAGCAAGGAGCCGCCAAGGCAATTGATCCTGTCGCACCCGATAGAAGATGGCGACCTGATGCAAGCTGCCCTGAGCGAAAAGCTGGGGCGTAAGGTCACGCTTCTGGTGCCGCAGAAGGGCGAGAAAGCCGAGCTGATTGATGGGGCGTTGCGCAACGCAAGAGAAAGCCTGGCGCGCAAGATGTCTGAAACCGCCACACAAGCCAAATTGCTAAAGGGGCTGGCCGAGGCCTTTGAATTGCCCAATATCCCGCAGCGGATCGAAGTGTATGACAACAGCCACATTCAGGGCGCACACGCCGTTGGCGCGATGATCGTGGCAGGGCCGGAGGGCTTTGCCAAAAACCACTATCGCAAGTTCAATATCAAGGGTGACAACCTCACCCCCGGTGATGACTTTGGCATGATGAAAGAAGTGCTAATGCGCCGCTTTAAGCGCTTGCTGAAAGACGACCCTGATCGCGCGCAAGGGCTGTGGCCTGATCTGTTGCTGATCGACGGGGGGGCTGGGCAGGTCAGTGCTGTCGCTCAAATCATGCGTGAAATGGGTGTCGAGGATATCCCGATGATTGGCGTCGCCAAGGGTGTGGATCGTGATCACGGCAAAGAAGAATTCCACCGTCGCGGCCAACGCCCCATCGCGCTCAGGCATAATGACCCTGTGCTCTATTTTGTCCAGCGTCTGCGCGACGAGGCACACCGCTTTGCCATTGGCACCCACCGCGCCAAACGCTCAAAGGCAATGGGCGCCACACCTCTGGACGACGTGCCGGGGGTTGGCGCGGCGCGCAAACGGGCATTGCTGGCACATTTCGGCTCGGCCAAGGCGGTCAGCCGGGCCGCACTTGCCGATCTCAAGGCGGTGGACGGTGTATCAGGTGCACTGGCACAAAAGGTCTATGATTTCTTTCATGAAAATGGCTAATGGGTTTGGCAAAAAGGCGATCCAGAAGTATTGTAAAACGCTTTGGGCAAGTTGACGCTGAACGTCTTTCCCCCTGCACAAATCCGGGATAGACAGAAACAATGACGTGGAACATACCCAATATCCTGACGATTCTGAGGCTTCTGGCAGCCCCCTGCGTGGCGGTGATGTTCTTGTATTTCACCCGCCCTTGGGCTGACTGGTTTGCACTGGTTCTGTTTGTCAGTGCAGCGGCCACTGATTGGTTTGACGGCTATCTGGCAAGGGCGTGGAAACAAACCACCAAACTAGGCACCATGCTGGATCCGATCGCCGACAAAGCGATGGTGGTTATCGCACTTGCGGTCATTTTGGGCTATTCCAGTATGTCCCCATGGTTGGTGTTGCCAACCACAGTGATCTTGTTCCGCGAGGTGTTTGTCTCGGGGCTGCGCGAATTCCTGGGGGATACAGCCGGAACGCTGAAAGTCACCCGTTTGGCAAAGTGGAAAACCACCGCACAGATGGTGGCGATTGCCATTCTTTTTGCCCAAGGGGTGTTTGAGCATTATTTCGGCATGTTCGCCTATGGTATGGATCTTGAGTTGGTTGATGCCATCCTGGCCGGCGAAGAAGAAGATTTGCACGGGCTGAACTGGAAATACGTTGGAATGATCTGGTGTGGCCACGCAGGTCTATGGCTTTTGTGGCTGGCCGCGGCATTGACCCTGATTTCGGGCTTTGACTATTTCATCAAGTCCATGCCCTTCCTAAAGGACGAAACATGATCGACGTGCTTTACTTTGCTTGGGTGCGCGAACGGATCGGGCATCCCAAAGACCAGATTGAAACCGGGGCCGCCACTGTTATGGATTTGATTGAAGAACTGCGCGCAAAAGAAGACCGCTATGAGGCTGCCTTTGCTGATCTTAGCGCCTTGCGCGTGGCCGTTGATCAGGAGTTGACGGAATTTGATGCGTCATTGACCCACGCAAAGGAAGTGGCGTTTTTCCCTCCGATGACAGGAGGATAACTTGGATATCCGAGTTCAGGAAGCCGCGTTTGATTTTGGGCAAGAGGCCCAGAATTTTGCCACTCGCCAGATGGGCATGGGCGCAATCGTCACCTTCACCGGCATCGTGCGCGATGTGGCAGCTGGCCTCGATGTTATGGAAATCGAGCACTACCCCGGCATGACCGAAAAGGCGCTGACCAAAATAGCCGAGGATGCTGCAAGCCGGTGGGATTTGGGCGATATTGCGATCATCCACCGGCATGGCAAACTCTATGCGCAGGATATGATCATGATGGTCGCCACGGCCTCAGCCCACCGCAAAGACGCTTTTGAAGCTGCCGAATTTTTGATGGATTACCTTAAATCCCGCGCACCGTTCTGGAAGAAAGAGCAGACCCGTGAGGCTCAGGATTGGGTTGCAGCAAAGGATGAGGATGAAGACGCATTAACCCGGTGGGATGAGGACTGAGATGCGCGCGATCCTGGTGATCCTTGACAGTTTTGGCATTGGCGGCGCGCCGGATGCAGACAAGTTTGGCGATGCAGGGGCGAATACACTTGGGCATATCCGCGCCGCCTGTGCCACAGGTGGCGTCAGTGACGAGCGGCCCAACGCTGGCCCGCTGAACCTGCCCAACATGGCCGCGATGGGGCTTTATCATGCGCTGGCATGTGCCAATGATGGTGACGTTGACGGCGGGCCCGACCTGCAAGGAAGCTGGGCCGCGGCCACAGAACAGGGCGCGGGCAAAGACACCCCATCCGGGCATTGGGAAATCACAGGTTTTCCGGTGACAGACCCACCTGCCGTGTTTGCGCGCAAGACGAACTCATTTCCGCAAGACTTGTTGGACCAGATTGCAGATGCTGCCGGTGTGCCGGGGTTTTTGGGAAACAAGCACGCCTCGGGCATAGCAGTGGTTGAGGATATGGCCCAAGACCATCTGCAAACCGGCAAGCCGATCCTTTATACATCGGTGGATTCTGTGCTTCAGATTGCAGCACATGAAGATACGTTTGGGCTGGAGCGTCTGTTGGATCTGTGCCGCGTTGCACGTCCGATTTGTGATGCTTACAACATTGGCCGGGTGATCGCGCGCCCCTTCACAGGTGATGCGGCAACGGGGTTCACCCGCACCGGCAACCGCCGTGATTTCACCATGCCGCCTAAGGGCCGAACATTGTTGGACGATTTGCATGACGCAGGTCGCCAAGTGCTGGCCATGGGTAAAATCGGTGACATCTATGCACACCGTGGCATCACCCAAACCCGCAAGGCGCATGGCAACATGGCGTTGTTTGATCTGACGCTTTCGGCAATGGAAGATTTGCAAGAGGGCGGATTGCTGTTTGCCAATTTCGTGGATTTTGACACGATCTATGGCCATGGCCGCAACCCGCTGGGGTATGCCGCCGCACTTGAGGCGTTTGACGCACGACTGCCCGAGCTGTTTGCAACCCTGCGTGTGGGCGATATGCTGATCCTGTCGGCGGATCACGGCAATGATCCCACCTGGAGAGGCACAGATCATACACGTGAACGGGTGCCGGTGCTGATCCGAGGGGCCGGGACAACAGGATTGGGCGTGCGAAACATGGCCGACATTGGGGCCAGCATTGCCGCACATCTGGGCGTTCCATCTACCGGCACCGGCCAGAGTTTCTTGAGCGACATCGAAAGGCTGACATGACCATTGCCCAGGCTGACACCACCCAGTTGACCACCGGGCAATTGCCCGCCACCACCAACTTTGCGCGGTTTGAACGCAATGCAGGCTGTGCGCTGGATCTTGATCTGGTGCAGGCTGTGCAGGCGAATACGTCGGCGGTTGAACGGCGTGCTGCCACCTTTGGCACGCGGCGCAGCGTCAAAAAGGCACATCAGGCGGCTTGGCTGCTTAGGGCGATATCGGTGATGGATCTCACCACACTCAGCGGCGATGACACCCTGGGCAAGCTGCGCCGCCTGTGCGCCAAGGCCCGCCACCCTGTGCGGCGTGACCTGATTGAGGCGCTGGGTGTCCAAGACCTGCATATCACCCCGGCAGCCGTTTGTGTCTATCACGAGATGGTCGCGGCGGCGGTGGACGAGCTGGATGGCTCGGGCATTCCGGTGGCAGCGGTGTCTACCGGGTTTCCCGATGGCCTGTCATCGTTTGATCTGCGCGTCAGGGAAATCGAAGCGTCGGTTGCGGCCGGGGCCAGGGAAATCGACATCGTTATTTCGCGCCGCCATGTGCTGAGCGGAAACTGGCAAGCGCTCTATGAGGAAATGCAGGCTTTTCGCGCGGCCTGTGGCACAGCACATGTAAAGGCCATTTTGGCCACCGGGCAACTTGGCAGCCTGCGCAATGTGGCGCGTGCATCCCATGTTTGCATGATGGGTGGCGCGGATTTCATCAAAACCTCAACCGGCAAGGAAAGCGTGAATGCCACGCTGCCTGTCAGCCTTGTGATGGTGCGTGCCGCGCGTGACTACGGCGAGCGGACCGGCTTTAAGATCGGCTTCAAACCGGCGGGCGGGATATCCAAGGCCAAGGATGCGCTTGTTTACCTGTCGATGATGAAAGAAGAGCTGGGCAATGATTGGCTGGAACCGGACCTGTTCCGTTTTGGCGCGTCCAGCCTGCTGGGCGATATTGAGCGGCAATTGGAACACTTCGTGACGGGGCGCTATTCAGCCGCCTTCCGGCATGGCATCAGCTAGGGGCGCAGACATGGATATCGCAGAATTGTTCCGCACGATGGACTATGGCACCGCCCCTGAAAGCACGGCGATGGCGCAGGCATGGCTGGATCAGCACAACCGCCGGTTTGGCCTGTTCATTGATGGCACGTTCACAAAACCCGGCAAAACCCGGTTTGAAAGCCGCTCACCTGCCACTAACGAGATCTTGGCAAATCTGACCGAAGCCAGCCCGAGCGATGTGGATGCCGCCGTTGTCGCCGCGAAAAAGGCGCAGAAACCCTGGGCCGCGTTGGGGGGCCCTGGCCGTGCACGCCACCTTTATGCGTTGGCGCGATTGATGCAAAAACATGCACGCCTGTTTGCGGTTTTGGAAAGCCTCGACAATGGCAAACCCATCCGCGAGGCCCGCGATGCAGATGTGCCATTGGTTGCGCGGCATTTCTATCATCATGCCGGCTGGGCGCAGTTGATGGATACGGAATTTGCCGATCATCAGCCCATTGGTGTGGCCGGGCAGATCATCCCATGGAACTTTCCGCTGCTGATGCTGGCATGGAAAGTGGCACCCGCACTGGCCACTGGCAACAGTGTTGTGCTGAAGCCAGCGGAATATACCCCGCTGAGTGCATTGCTGTTTGCGGACATCTGCATGCAGGCCGGATTGCCCAAGGGGGTGGTCAATATTCTGACGGGCCACGGCCAGGTGGGTACTCAGATTGCCGCGCATCCGGATGTGGGCAAGCTGGCCTTTACCGGCTCTACCAAAGTGGGGCGATTGCTGCGCGAACAGACCGCCGGATCGGGCAAGAAGCTGACGCTGGAGCTGGGTGGGAAATCCCCGTTCATCATCTTTGATGACGCCGATCTTGATAGCGCGGTCGAAGGGCTGGTTGATGCGATATGGTTTAATCAGGGGCAGGTTTGCTGTGCCGGGTCACGCCTGTTGGTGCAGGAATCTGTGGCCGATCGGGCTTTTGCAAAAATACGCGCCCGCATGGGGCACCTCAGGGTCGGTGATCCGCTGGACAAATCCGTTGATGTGGGTGCCATCGTGGACCCGGTGCAACTGACACGGATCAAGGATATGGTCGCGCTGGGTGTCCGTGAAGGGGCTGAATTGCACCAACCCGATTACGACATGCCCGCGACGGGGTGTTTTTATCCGCCCACCCTGATGACCAACGTCGAGGCAGGTGCCACCTTGGCACAAGAAGAAGTGTTTGGCCCGGTTCTGGTGGCCATGACATTCCGCACACCTGGCGAGGCGGTGCAGCTGGCCAACAACACGCGCTATGGCTTGGCGGCGAGTGTCTGGAGCGAGAATATCAACCTAGCACTGGGTATTGCCCCGCAAATCAAGGCCGGGGTTGTGTGGATCAACTGCGCCAATCAGTTTGACGCCGCCGCCGGTTTTGGTGGTATGCGTGAAAGCGGTTTTGGCCGCGAAGGTGGGCGCGAGGGCCTGTGTGAATACCTGTCGCCCAAGGCGCTTGGATCACGCAAACCCATTGACGAAGGCGCGGCTGTTCTGCCTTTTGAAACAGACGTGCTGCGCGCGGCTGTGGATCGCACCGCCAAGATGTATATCGGGGGCAAACAGGCCCGGCCCGACAATGGCCACAGCTTGGCGGTGACCACCCCCAAGGGCGCGCTGATCGCCCATGTGGGCCACGGCAGCCGCAAGGACATCCGCAACGCAGTAGAGGCCGCAACAACAGCAGGGCCGGGTTGGGCCAAGGTGCCGGGGCATACCCGCGCGCAGATATTGTATTACATCGGTGAAAACCTATCAGCGCGTGCCGGCGAATTTGAAGCGCGACTGCGCCAGATGACCGGTAGTAATGCCAAAGCGGCCAAAGCCGAGGTAGAGGCATCTATCAACCGGTTTTTCACCTATGCTGCATGGGCCGACAAATACGATGGGCATGTGCATGATGTCCCCATTCGTGGTGTCGTCATGGCCATGAAAGAGCCCGTCGGCGTGATGGGTATCACCTGCCCCAATGCGGCGCCTTTGCTGGGGTTCGTGTCATTGATCGCCCCGGCCATCGCCATGGGTAACACGGTGGTGGCCGTGCCCTCGCAAGTGCACCCCCTAAGTGCCACAGACCTTTATCAGGTGCTGGACACGTCTGATTTGCCGGGCGGAGTTGTGAACATCGTGACCGGGCCGAAGGATGATCTGACAGCCACATTGGCCGATCATTATGGCGTGGATGCGCTGTGGTATCACGGCCCGGCCGCGGGATCAGCTGATGTGGAACGCCGCGCAGCGGCAAGCCTCAAGCGCACATGGGTCAACCATGGATTGGCCACTGATTGGTACAAAGCGGATCAAGCCGAGGGCGACATGTTTCTGCGCCACGCCACCGAGGTGAAAAACATCTGGGTGCCTTACGGCGAGTGATACCTATTGCGCATAGGCCGTTTGGAAGCCCTCAAATATTTCGCCTTCTTTGAGGTTAGAACCTGAGAGCAGGTGGCTCATATGACGGCCTCCTGCTCTCTAAACGTCTAGATGCCCGGCAGCCCGGCTAACGGGTTGCCACCGCCGGGCCGTTCATAGCTGCGTTCCAACACGCAGCCCCTCCAGCACGGCCTCTTCAACTGTACGCGGGCTAAGGCAATCACCGATCAAATGCACCTTGCCGTCCCAATCTGACAATGCGTCAGGCAGGCTGGTATCCGCGCGATGCCCAAGGGCGGCAACAACCGTATCCACCTGATCAAACATGATTGCTTCGCCACTCAACACATGCTGGAAATAGGCGCTATCACTATCCGCGCCGAACAGCCGCGCATGTGGGGTGATCTCAACCCCTAATCGATGCAGATCACCCAACGCTTTGTCGCGGGCATATTGCGGGATCATCTGACCTGCCAGCATGCCGTTCACCACCAGGCGTACATGGCAACCATCGCGCGCCAGCCGTTCGGCCAGGCCTAGCCCTACCCAATCACAGTGCCAGTCCGCAATCACCACGCGGCTGCCCACATTGGCAATGCCCTGCAATACGGCCCAGGGGTCCACGATATGGCCTCATCGGTGCCTTCAATCATTGGCATATAGGGTGTGGCACCCGTGGCAAGGATCACCGCATCTGGATGAACCTTATCAACCACAGCGCGCGTGACGGCTGAGTTCAGGCGGATATCAACACCTGCCTGTTTCGCCTCGCGCGCAAGATTTGTTGTCACGCCGCCAAACTCGGCACGGCCGGGCAACATCTGCGCAAGGTTAACCTGACCACCAAGCGTGGCATGGGCCTCGTACAATGTCACCGTATGGCCACGGGCTGCGGCAACGGCTGCGGCTTTCAAACCGGCAGGGCCGCCACCAACCACCATGATATTGCGCTTAACTTTTGCCGGGGTCAGGGTGGCGAATTCCAACTCGCGACCCGTTTCGGGGTGTTGAATGCACGATATCGGATAGCCGTTCAGCATATGGCCAATGCAGGCCTGATTGCAGGCGACACACGCGCGGATATTATCCAGATCCCCGGCCTGTGCCTTGGTGGGCATCAGCGGATCGGCGATCATCGCGCGGGTCATTCCACACATATCAGCCTGACCAGAGGACAAAATCACATCAGCAATCTGAGGCTGGTTGATACGCCCGGCCACAAAGACAGGCAGTGATACCTGCGCCTTGATGGCGGCGGCAAGCGGGGCGGTATAGCCCACCTCAAAAGCCATCGGCGGCACAATATGGGTTGAGCCTTCGAGGCCCGACGAGGACCCGGCCGTGACGTTGAGATAATCAAGATGGCCAAGATCAGCGAGAGATTTAGCGATGTCGATCATCTGCGGCGCATCAATGCCGTCATGCTCTTTCTCATCCCCTGAAAGGCGAATGCCGACAATCATGTCCTCGCCCGCTGCGGCACGCACGGCGGCAAGGATGTCGGCCACAAACCGCAGGCGGTTTTCGTAAGTTCCGCCATAGGCATCTGTGCGGCGGTTCAACGTCGGGTTCAGAAATTGGCTGAGCAGATAGCCGTGTGAGGCGACCACTTCGATGCCATCCAGCCCCGCTTTGCGCAGGCGCGCGGCAGCACTGGCGAAACTGGCGATGATGTCGTGCACCATGGCCAGAGGCATTTCGCGCGGCATAACATGGAAGCGTTCATTGGGCACAGGTGAAGGCGCATAAGCCACCGCATGCGTGCCATCAGCGGCCAGCGTCATTTCGCGGCCCGGATGTGTGAGTTGGGCAAACACCTTGCAGCCGTGTGGCTGGCAGGCCTCGGCGATACGCGCATAGCCGGGAATGCAGGCATCTTCATAGGCGCGGATGGCAGGACGCCCGCTGTCGCCCGAGGCATGCGCACGGGCGGCTTCGATGATGATAAGTGCTGCCCCACCACGAGCGCGCGCGCCGTGATAGGCAACCATACGATCTGTGGGCAGGCCGTTTTCCAGCATGACAGTCATATGTCCGGTGGAAAATATCCGGTTCTTGAACGTCTGACCACGAATTTGCAGGGGCGAAAGAAGGGTCGGCAGCTCCATCTTGATCCCTTTACTATTCTGTCTCGGCGGATTTGGATTTCAGGTGGTCCCGCAGGCGTTGCTTGTCAGCGTGGCGGGCATCACAAGCGGCGCAATCCAGTTTCAGGTCTGCCCCGGTTTCGGGCATTTGTTCGGGTGTACGCAGCAGGGTGTTACCAGCCCAGGCGCCCGCTGCCAAAAGGATCAGCCCCAAAGAGATGCGCCGCGCTGTCATGCCGTCCCGGTTTCAAGGTAGTGCTGCATGGGTGCGGTGCTGTCGCGCGCACCTTTGGCTTCGCGCTCCAGAAATTCGATCGCGGCATGTTCATGATCGGTAAGGATCTTTAACAGGCGCAGGTCTTCGGGTGGGGCCATGGCCTCAAGTGCTTCGAATTCGTCGATATAACCGGGGAATTCCTTGCGCCATTTGGCCACAAAATGCACGAAATCTCCGGGGCTGTTGGCCGCTTGCTTTTGGCCCGCTGCCAGCAATTCTGCATGTGGTGCTGGCGTCAGGTTATATTTCTCCAACAATGGCTGCACAGCGGCGGCGGCATAGGTTTCCACCTCGGCCACCATCTGCATTTTGCGCCTTTCGTCCGGGTCTTTCAGCCGCGCGGCAATGGCATAAAAATACCCCTCGCCTTCGATCTCTTCCTCGTAATAGCGCAGCAATGTATCAAGGTATTTCTGGTTCGGCCTGCTCATGTCATCCCCCTATCCGTTCAGATGAGCGCCTTCAGGCGTTTGCCCCACATCAAGGCGGTCGTGTTTCAGCGGCTCATCCGGGTCGGGTGCGTTTTCCAGCTCGCGTGCGTAGCGGTGCCCGGCATAGGTGGCAGCCGCGATGATGGCGGGCGCTTCACAATCGCCAATGCGTCTGAGGCTGAACGGCAGGCGCGTGCCATCACCATCAACATGGGCCAGCAGATCATGAAACAGCTGATCATTGGGTGCGCGCTGAGTGACCATAACAACGGCGTCCACAGTTAGCGTTTTTTCGGCACCGCTGAATTCACACGCCAGCACGGCGGTTTCCCCGTCATATTGGCTGAGGCTGTGGGACAGCTCTATCCCGATCCCCAGTTCCATCAAATGACGGCGCACCTTCCAACGTTCCGAGGTTTTGCCGGCCCAATCCGAGACGACCTCGGCGGGGGTGCACAAAGTCACCTCATTTCCGTTGGCGCGGATCGCTTCGGCAATAACGCCGCCCATATAGTAGCTGTCTTCGTCGTAAACCATCACAGAGCCATCGGGCATAACGCCTGCCATGATATCATCGGGTGTCAGGATCACCGGGTCAGTGCCGGGGGCTTTGATGTCCAGATAGGCTTCGCCATCAAAGCGATCTTTGCGCCATGTGGCCCCTGTCGCAATCGCCACATGCTGCGCCCCGGTGGCCATCACATCATCCGCACTCAGGCGGCTTTCGCGGAACACCTCGACATTGGGCAACCCCAGCAATTGTTGTTCGCGGTAGTCGCGCACGCGGGCATATTCGCTCATGCCGGGCAATGACGCCTCGGCTGTGACCCGCCCACCCAGGGTGCGGCTGGCTTCGGCCAACATCACGCGGTAGCCGCGTTTGCCCAATGCGTGTGCCGCCTCCAACCCCGTGGGCCCGCCACCAACCACCAGAACTGTGTCGTCGCTGGTTGCTGGCTCAATTTGTTCGGGGTGCCAACCTTTGCGCCACTCCTCGCCCATGGTGGGGTTTTGGGTGCAGCGGATTGGCACACCGATGCTGTCACCAGAATAGCAAATGTTGCAGCCAATGCATTCGCGGATATCATCCGTTTGACCGCTTTCAATTTTTGATGGCAGGAACGGATCGGCAATCGAGGGTCGTGCCGCGCCGATGAAATCAGTGATCCCGCGTTTGACCTGGCTGACCATCGTATCCGGTGAGGTGAAGCGGCCCACTGTGACAACCGGCTTGGTGGTCAGGGATTTCACAAAATCCATGTAGGGTTCCAGAGCCGCCTCTTTGGTAAAGCGCGACACACCCATTTCCACGCCGTAGTTGGCAATGTTGATGTCCCACAGATCGGGCATTTCGGCCATCATCGCAAACATCTCACGGCGCTCACCATGGATGGGAACACCGTCTTTGCCGATTTCTTCGTCGATGGCAAAGCGCACAGCAACAGCACAGGTATCGCCCACAGCCTCTTTGGTTTCTTCGATCAACTCGCGCACCAGACGGGTGCGGTTTTGCAGTGATCCACCATATTCATCTGAGCGCGTATTGATCCGCGGATGCAAAAAGTTCGACAGCAAATAGGTGTGCGTTGCATAGACATAAACCACATCGAACCCCGCCTTTTTCGCACGGATCGCAGCGTTGCGGTGCCAACGGCGCAGATTGCGGATGTCTTGTTTGTCCATCGTGCGGGTTTGATATGGGTGGCCTGCGGAATTGGGCATCGAGGACAGATCAAGCGCCACTTCGCGGGTGTAGGTATTGGAGCTGCGCGCGCCACCATACCACAGCTCGGCCCCGGCCAGGCTACCGTGTTCATGTACCTTGTCGGTCATCAGCCGGTTGTTGCGGATGTCACTGTCATTCCACAGCGACGCCGACACATGCGGCAAATCATCCGAGCTGGGATGAATGGAATTGTATTCGGTACAGACAACACCCCAGCCGCCCTCGGCTTTGATCCCGCGCATTTCAGCCAAAGAGCGTGGACGCATCCAGCCCATGCCGGTGCAATGGGGAACTTGGAAAAAGCGGTTCCTGGCGGTGACCGGGCCAATTTTCACGGGCTCAAACAGGATATCGTAACGTGGGTCACGGGGCATGTCAGGCTCCTGTCGGGAAATCAGAGGAAAGCGCTGTGAGTTCACGTTTGAACGGCACCCCGTCTGATGAGGGTTCACCCAGTTCGCGGGCACACAGATGGCCGCTGTAAACGGCAGCCGCGATGGTCGATGGCGCCAGCGCATCGCCGATCCGGGTCAGCGAGGGCAGATTGGCCCCAAGCAGTGTCGTATAAAGGCTATCCACCGGGTGACGCATAGTGATGAGCAAGGCAGCACCACAATCGAGCGTGCGTTGCGCACCGGTGTATCCACAGGTCAGCACAGCCTCACCCGCAGATACCTGCGACAGGTTATGCGATGTGATGATCTGAACCCCCATCTCCATTAGCCGCGCCTGGATCTTTTGTTGCTCCAAGGTGTTATGTGTCCACGAGGACACTTCGGTTGCGGGGGTCACATAGGTGACGCTGTTGCCATCCGCGCGCAGCTTTTCGGCCAGCAACCCGCCCAGGAAATAGTGATCATCGTCAAACACCACGACAGGGGATTGCACCACAGTGCCGGCAAAAATGTCGTCTGGCGTCAGAACAGTGGCATCCGTCGCAAGCGTGATCCCCAACGGGTTTTCCCGGCCAATCCCTAGCCGGTCCCAGGTTGATCCCGTGGCAAGGATCACATGATCAGCGCCAAACTCNGCAACTTGCAGCGCATCCATAGCGCTGTCCAGATAGGTGTGCACATTGGCCATCTGGCTGATTTGATAAGTGCGGTAATCCACCACGCGGCCCCATTCAGCCAAGCCCGGCAAACCGCGCTCATGAACCAGCCTGCCACCCAGTTGAGATGACGCTTCTGCCAATGTCACGCCGTATCCGCGCAGCCCCAACGCGCGCGCGCATTCAAGGCCGGCAGGGCCGCCGCCGATGATCAAAACTGTGTCATCCGACGTCTTGCGCGCAATAGTTTCAGGATGCCAGCCTTTGCGCCATTCCTCGCCCATGGTCGGGTTTTGGGTGCACCGTATCGGGGCAAACGATTGATCCCCCGACACACAAATATTGCAGCCAATACATTCGCGGATGTCTTCTATCCGACCTTCTTCGATTTTCTTGGGCAGAAATGGATCAGCAATTGATGGCCGTGCGGCACCGATGAAATCCAGATGTCCGTTTTTGACCATCGACACCATCGTATCAGGCGAGGTGTAGCGGCCAACACCCACCACAGGCTTGGAGGTGACCTGTTTGACGAAACTCACATAGTCGTCCTGAAACCCGGATGATTTGAACCGCGACGTGGCGCTATCATTTTCCCAAGATGAGATATTAACATCCCACAGATCGGGCACATCTGCTATCATTTCAATGAAATCGCGGCCTTCACCAGCACTGGTGAACCCCTGTTCACCCATCAGCTCATCCACTGAAAACCGGATGGCAACCGCCATGGTGTCGCCCACCGCTTCTTTGGTGTCTTCCAGCACCTCCCGAAACAGCCGTGCGCGGTTCTCCAGTGATCCGCCATAGGCATCGGTGCGGCGGTTGCGATAGGGTGACAGAAAATGTGACAGCGTGCTGAGCTGATGCCCGGCGTAGACATAGATCAGATCAAAGCCGGCGTCACGCGCGCGCAACGCGGCCTCGCGGTGCCAGCGGCGCAACTCACGGATGTCTGACATATCCATTTCGCGCGCTTGCAACGGGTCGTGGCCCACCACCGGGATGGCCGAGGGGGCCAAGGGTGGCATCCGACTGTAACGATTGGTGGACGTAACCCCTGCGTGGTTCAGCTCGATCCCAGCAAGGCTGTCAAACTCGTGAATGCCCTCACACATGCGCGCAAAATAGGGAATATCGCGGTCCTCCCACAACCGCCCACCAGCCCAGGGGGTATGATCGGCAGAAGGGTGAATTTCCACTTCCTCGGTGCAGATCACAGCCCAGCCGCCCATCGCCTTGGTGCGGCGCATGGCAGCCATGGACGATGGAAACTTGCGCCCCATGCCATTGCAATGGGGCACCTGGTAAAACCGGTTGCGTGCTGTCACAGGGCCGATCTGGACCGGCTCAAACAAGATGTCATAGTGAGGATCGCGGGGCATGGTTGGTTATCCTTGGCAAGCCTTCTGGGCAGGGTGCTGGATGTGATTAGGGAAACATGTGGCTAGGTATTCCCGGATGCGGGACCGCGCGTCTTTGCGGGAAAAGCCATCTGGATAAAGCAAGATATTCAGGCAGAAGCCATCAAACAGGCCCTCCAATGTGCTTGCCACGTCACCGGGTTTGGTGTTGGGGTATTTGCCTTGCTCAATGATCTGACGGCAAAGATCGCACACGGTGAGCCAGCGTTCTTCGTCCATCTCAGACATGATCTTGCGATACGATGCACGGTACGCGGCCTCGCCATAAAAGGCGAACCACACGGCGAGCTTTTTGCGGCTGTAGATACTGGGATGAAACTGCGCATCGGCAATGGCGACCAGTTGATCCTGCGGAGTCGGATCCGCGGCTTTCATGGCCTTGCGCCATTGCGCACGGTGCTCATTGGCCAGGTAGCGCAACGTTTCCTCGTAAAGGGTTTCCTTGTTTTTAAAATGGAAATTCACGATGCCCATCGACAACCCGGCAAAGCCTGTGACCGTGGTCATGGTGGTGCCGGAAATGCCGAACTTGCTGATCGATTCAATCGTCGCTTCGATCAATTGCCGACGCCGCACTTCTTTAGAGGCGGTGCGCCCGGCTTGCCTGTTGGTCTTTGCCGCCTTGGCGGTTACTTCGGTCATTTGGCTTGGCCTTTCGCGCCGTTTGTTTCAAATTAGTCGGCGTTCAGCACGACAAGGGCTTCGTCATTCCAGCTCAGCCAGACCGGCCGGGTTTGATCTGCGCCAGTACTGATTTGTTCGCGGTTTTGCGAAGAAACGGCAATAGGTTTTTCAATCCCATCCACCGAGACATAAAAATGGCTGCGCTCGCCCAAATAGGCCGAGTTTTTCAGCTGGCCTTGAAGGGCGTTTTTGGTGTCTGCGGGTCTGTCATTGCTCAGGCGCAATTTTTCGGGCCGGATGGCCACCTGAACATGCGCACCCTTGGGATATTGTTGATCCCGCGCGGGGGCTGCGACCTTACCCAACCCACGGGCCGATAGCTCAATACTCGTAGAGCTGGCTTTGATAACCTCAGCATCAAAGAAGTTCATCGTACCGATGAACGACGCGACTTCCTGAGTGCGCGGCGTTTCATAAAGGCCGGACGGTGTGTCAAGTTGCAGCACCTTGCCGCCTGACATCACGGCAATTCGGTCAGATAGGGTCAGGGCCTCTTCCTGATCATGGGTCACGAAAACAAAAGTAATGCCAACAGTACGTTGCAAAGCACGCAATTCCAGTTGCATCTGTTCACGCAATTGCTTGTCGAGCGCACCAAGTGGTTCATCCAGCAACAGCACTTTGGGGCGCAGGATCAACGCCCGAGCCAGGGCAATGCGCTGGCGTTGCCCGCCGGACAGTTCATTGGCTTTGCGATCACCATATTCGGGCAGCGCGATGAGGTTAAGCATCTCGTCCACCATCTCATAGCGTCTGGCTTTGCTCAGCTTTTGTTTGCGCAGCCCATAGGCGATGTTGTCACGCACATTCAGATGCGGGAAAATCGCGTAGCTTTGAAACACCATGTTGACGGGGCGCTGGTGCGGCGGCACCTCGGACATGGCATGGCCATCTATGTAGATCTCGCCGTTGGTGGGGCTTTCAAACCCTGCCAGCATCCGCAGCAGGGTTGTTTTGCCACAGCCCGAAGACCCCAGAAGCGAAAAGAACTCGCCATGGGCAATGTCAACATTCACGTCTTCAACCGCTTGGAATTTGCCAAAATACTTGTCGACGTTTTGGATGGAGATAAAGGCGTCGTTGCTCATGCTTAGTGGTCCTTATCGGCGCCAAAGGTGGCGTCGCGGTTGATCCATTGCCCTGCAAAGACAATGACAAACGATACGATGATGATGATGGATGACAATGCCAGCACCGATGGGAATTCCTGCGGGAAGCGCAGTTGGCTCCAGATATACATCGGTAATGTGGGATCAGTGCCCGTCAGGAAGAAGGCCATGATGAATTCGTCAAACGACACGGTGAAGGTCAGCAGCAGGCTGGCCAGAATGCCGGGAAACACCATCGGGAAGGTCACGCGCCAGAAGGTCCACCAGCCGTTTTCGCCCAGATCAGCCGAGGCTTCCTCGATGGAGGCATCAAAGCCTTCAAAGCGCGGCAATAGCGTGGCAATCGAGAACGGCAGGCAGATGATGACATGGCCCACGGTGACAGTGTAGAGCGACAAAGGCACGCCTATTTGGCTCATCAGCACCAGCAGGGCCACACCAAAGATAATGCCCGGCACCACCAGCGGCAGCATGATGAAACCCACCAATGGGGCCTTGCCCGGAATGCGGTAGCGGGTGATCGCCTTGGCCGCGAAGATCCCCAGCGTGGTTGAGAACGCCGCAGTGGCCATCCCCACTTTGATCGAGTTCATCAGCGCATCCCAGACGGGTTGGCGGTTCATCAGCTCTCCGTACCATTTGACGGTAAAGCCTTCGATCGGGAAGCGCACATAGATGCTGTCGTTGAAGCTGAACAGAGGCAGGAACAGCACCGGCACATAGAGGAAGATCAGAAAGATCACCGCATAGACCTGAAGGGGCCGGTTAGGTCGGTTGATATAGGATGTGTTCTTGCTCATGTCAGGCGATCCTTCACCAGTTTGGTCAGCACAAGGAAGACAAGGGCAATCGCGGCGATGCTCAGCATCAGGATAATTGCCAGCGTGGCCCCCATGGGCCAGTTGTTGACCGGGCCAAATTGCAATTGCACCAGATTTCCGATCATCATCCCGTCAGGACCGCCCAACAGGGCTGGCGTAATGTAATCCCCCGTCGTGGGGATAAAGATCAGCAGACAGGCCGAGATGACACCCGGCATCGACAGCGGAAAGGTGATGCGAAAGAACCGCGCGACAGGGCCGTCGCCCAGATCAGTAGCGGCCTCAAGCAGGGATTTGTCGATCTTTTCCAGCGAGACATACATCGGCAGGATCGCAAACGCCGCCCAGGCATGGGCCAGCGTGATCACCACCGCGTTGGGCGAATAGAGCAAGAACTCAAGTGGTGCGTCGATCAGGCCCAGACCCATCAGGGCTGAGTTGATCACGCCCTCATAGCCCAGCACCACTTTCCACGCAAAAACGCGCAGCAGGTAGCTGGTCCAGAACGGCAGGGTCATCATAACAATCCACATCATCTTGTTTCGATGAACGTGAAAGGCGACGTAATAGGCCATCGGGTAAGACAGCACGACCGTGGCCACGGTGGCCCAACCCGAAACCCAGAAGGAGCGCGCCAACAATGCGCCATAGATCGGCTGCTCAATGGCAGTTTTGTAGTTGTTGGTGGTCAGTGTGGTGTCAAAGCCAAACCCAGCCGCCGTCCAAAGGCTGATGGTGATCAGGATGCCGAAGGGGATGACAACACCGATCAACAAAACGATCAGCGTTGGCAGCAACAGCGAATAGCCTTTCAGAAACTCACTTTGCTGATAGCGGGCCTTCCAAGTACGGCGGGCCTGTACGCGGGTGGTTTCAGGGGGCATTTTGCTGGTGACATCTGCCATGTGCCATTGGTCCTTGCTGTAAAGTCTGAGATCAGGGCCTGGGGCGTGGCCCTTGGTGACGCAGCTTTCCCAACCCCTGCCAAAGCGGGGCGAAAGAGAGGCTTCTTGTCAGATGATCAGAAGACAAAGCCGACCCCATTGTTTGGGATCGGCGATCTGTGTGCTCAGGATCAAAAGCCCGCTTTGATCTGTTCGAACATCGCGTTCATCTTCGATTCCCATTCCTGCGTCTGGGGCAGCTGGAAGTGACCCGCAGCAAGGATGTCGGTCGGCGTTTTGGAAAGGCCCAGATCCGCCAGAGTTTCGGCGTCGAACTCATCAAAGGATTTGGCGTTAGAGTGACCATAGCCATAATCGTTGATCATGAACTTGCCGGTATCAACGCTCAGCAGACTGTCGATCACTTCATAGGCGCGGTCCAGATTTGGCGCGTCCTTGTGAACCATCAGGCCACAGACCCAGGTCAGGGCGCCTTCTTTGGGGTTGGCAAACTTCACAGGCACGCCTTCGGATTTCAGCAGTGTCGCCGAAGAGTTCCATGTCATCGCCGCTGCCAACTCGCCCGAGGCCAGAGCTTGCTCAAGCGTGGTGGTGTCGTCAGTGTAGACCCGGATCAATGGGCGCTGTGCGCGCATCTCGGCGGCGATCTTTTCAAACGCTTCGGGGCTATCAATATTCTCAAACCCGATGCCGGCTTTGATTGCACCGACCCACCAGGCATCCGCACCCGAACCAAGGCTTCCGAGCTTGCCTGTGTAACGCTCATCCCAGAGCATATCCCAGCTTTCCTCGCCTTCCAGCTCAAACAGGTCGGTGCGGTAAGTGATCGAGGTCTGACCCCAGTCAAACGGCACCATCCAGGACATGTTGTCACCTTCGGCATTGCCTTCCATATCCCACAGCTCGGGGATCACATCGCCGCTATGTGCCAGACGGGATCTGTCGATTGCCTGGAACAGACCGCTGGCCTTCCAGCGCGGCAGAGCCTGATTGCAGGGGTGCGATACATCAACGACAAAGCCGCCACGCATCTTGGTCAGTGCTTCTTCGGACGCACCGAAAATGGCGAAGTTTGGCAACTCGCCATTCTTCTCCAGGTACTCACCAAACAGATCGGGGATGTCATAACCACCCCATGTGAAATAGGTCGCCTGATCTTCCGAGGCAGCGCGCGCAGGTTTACCAAGCGGCACCGTCGCCATGCCGACGCCTGCGGCCATCAATGATCGGGTAAACGCGCGGCGGCTCATTTTGCCTTCCTTCAGCGCTCCGAGTTGGTCAAGTACATCCATGTGTTTTCTCCCTGGTATGGCCGGTGATATCCAGCCTTTTGTGCGCCGCGACCTATGCTGGCCCATGCGCTATTATGCGGTCAGCGGCGTGACCATTTGGCTATTCAATATCGGTCAGAATAGAACTGAACCCGAGCGATCAATTGAATAATCATTCAATGATTGTGTTGCTTTTTACCCTGTGTCAAGTCAACTGTTGGGCTTCTCCAATAGGTTGTCTTGGTTGTTTAACCTCATCAGCACGGTCAAAATTCAAATGATATACCCAGCACAGCATGCGATCTCTCGCCGTTCAGTATTGGGCGGTTTGGCCACATTTGCGGCCCTTCCGGCACAAGCGCAAACCCTGCCTGCCAATCCTGATGTGGTGATTTTGGGTGCAGGAATTGCTGGGTTGACTGCCGCCAAAACACTGATGAAAGCTGGCCATTCGGTGGCTTTGGTCGAGGCGGCAAACCGCATCGGAGGCCGTGCCTTTACTGAGAGCCATACCTTTGGCGCGCCGTTTGACCACGGGTGTAGCTGGATCAATGCCGCACAAGTTAATCCATTCAAATGGATCGCAAAACAAAATGATTTCACCCTGTTGAACCACTCCGATGCCAGCAGTGCGCATTTTGTGGGTGATCAGCGTGCAAACGCTGAGCAACGCAGTGCCAATAACAATGGTTGGGGTGCAGTAGAACAAGCATTGAATGCCGCGGGCCAGAAAGGGCTTGATGTTTCGGCCGCCTCGGTAATTCCGGCAGATAATCCCAACACGGGCGTGGCCCAGACATGGATCGGCCCGATGGACTGGGGCGTTGATTTCAAGGATCTGTCCACTCTGGATTATTGGAACTCGGAAGGCGATGATCCCAGTTTCATCGTCAAAGAAGGATTGGGGGCGGTCGTTGCGCATTATTTCCGCGACGTACCTGTGTCTCTGAACACGCCGGTTAGCGCGATTGACTGGAGCGGCAAAGGCGTACGGGTCAAAACGACTAGGGGCACGCTGAATGCAAAGGCTTGCATTGTGACGGCCTCAACCGGAGTGTTGAATGCCGGCACAATTCGCTTTGCCCCCGACTTACCCGATTGGAAGGGCCAGGCAATTGCCGATTTGCCGATGGGTTTACTGGCCAAAGTGGCATTGCAATTTGACGGCGCGCGATTGGGGTTTGTACCCAATCAATGGTTGGACTACCGCGTATCCCACGCCACCCCAACACCTGCCTGCTATTTCCTGACCTGGCCGTTTGAATTCAACTATATGGTTGGCTTTATTGGCGGTGATTTTGGGTGGGAAATGTCCCGGGCTGGCCCCGCAGCCGCCATTGATTTTGCCTTGGGCGAGGTCGTCAAAATGGTCGGCAGTGATGCGCGCAAACATTTCGTCAAAGGCCATCTGACCGACTGGGCCACTAATCCCAACACACTGGGTGCATATGCGGCCGCCCGCCCCGGCCGGTATTCGGCGCGTGATGCATTAGCGCGCCCCTTAGAGGGCAAACTCTGGTTTGCGGGCGAAGCGGTTGGCATGCCATATGTTGCGTTGTGCAATGGTGCATACAAAAGCGGCGAAGACACCGCTAAGCAACTCATCAGATCACACCTGCTGAAGTAGCTCTTGCGCCACCAGACGTATTCCCAGATAGCGACTGGTCAACAGCCTTCAAGTCGGGCAGTTTGTTAGAGTTACCTATTCTGGATATCCCATGCGTCCTGTTTTGATTGTTTTGATCATTCTTGGTCTGTCTGCCTGCAAAGAAGAAAAGGTAACCTCTGATCCTCCTATACGAGGGTTGAAAACCCATCTGATTGAAAAGTCTGAACAATCCACCATCCGGCGCTTTCCTTCTGTGTTGGAACCTACATCGCTGAATGCGCTGTCGTTTGAAGTTAGCGGCAAGCTGAACGAGGTGGCATTACAGGTTGGTCAACGTGTTGAAGAAGGCGATACTCTGGCCAGCCTTGACCCGGCAGCCTTTGAAATCAAGGTAGACAGCGCAAAAGCGGGCGTCACGTCGGCCCGTGCCGAATCTGAAAATGCCGATGAAACCTTGGTGCGACAAGAGGATTTGTTGGAACGTGGTGCCGCCACCAAGGTGACAGTTGATAACGCCCGCGCCGATGCCAAGGCCCGCAAGGCGCAACTGGAGCAAGCCATCAAGGCGCTTGATACCGCCAAGGACAATCTGAAGAAATCTGTCCTGAAGGCCCCATTTGCGGGTATCATCAACTCTGTGGACGTACAGAACTTTGCAACGGTTTCCCCCGGTGCAGCGATTGTTTCGATCTATTCACCCGATGCATTCGAAGTATCGTTCAGTGTAAATTATAACGTTGCCAGCCAATTGGTGATTGGCACACCGGCGCAGGTTCGACTGGCGGATCGCCCGGATATCAGCCTGCCCGCGCANGTCAGTGAACTGGGCTCGCGNGCTGATTCCGTTTCCAGCTTTCCGCTTGTATTGGCTTTGAAAGATACGTCCCCAATCCTGAAGGCAGGCATGGCTGTTGAAGCTTCGATCGAACTGCCGCTACCTGCCGCCGCAGGCTATACCATTCCGCTGAGTGCCATGCTCAAAGAGGGCGATTTCCAAACCAAAGGCAGCAGTAATCCAAACGACCCCGGACCGGGGGCCGTTTATGTTTATGACGCCGCCACTCAAACCGTGCAGTTGCGCAAAGTTATCGTTGCCGGTGTGCGAGAGAATTCTCTGCTGATAATCGACGGGCTGTCACCAGGCGAGAGGATCGCATCGGCTGGCGTGTCCTTTTTGCACGAAGGCCAAAAGGTCAAACTACTGGCAGATGAGGAATAAATATGGAATTCCTCACCCGCTTTGGGCTTGAAAAATCCCGACTGACCGGTCTGGTCATGATTGGCCTGCTGTTGCTGGGCACAATGACCTATCTGGGCCTGCCCAAGCGTGAAAACCCGGCCATTACCATCCGTTCGGCGGTGGTTAGTGCACAATTTCCGGGCATGTCACCTGAACGAATAGAAGACCTGATCGCCATACCGCTGGAACGCGCTGCCCGCGAGATTTCTGAGGTGGAAGACATTTCCACGTTGATCCTGACGGGCAATGTGGTGCTGAACTTGAAGGTGTTCAATTCGGTGCCCAAAGAAGCGCTTGATGGCGTATTTCAGGACATTCGAAATCAGATGGAGGATGCCGCCAACGATCTGCCCAGCGGAACCAAAGGCCCGTTTGTGAACACCAACTACGGCGATGTCGCCATCGCCACCATCGCGGTGACGGGCGATGGGTTTTCTTATGCCGAAATGTATGACGCTGCCGATGACCTGCGCGCGGGCCTTTATGAGATGGACGGGATCACCAAGGTCTCGATCTTTGGCGAGCAGGAAGAACGCATTTGGGTGGAAATCGACAGCCGAAGGCTGGCTGCTGTGGGGGTGCAGATCCAACAGGTGCTAAGCGATTTGTCGGCGCAAAACGTGATCTTGCCGGCCGGACAACTGGATGCCGATGGGACCAACTTGATCCTTGAGGCGAATGGCGATCTTACCACCCTGGCCGAAGTTGAAGCCGTACTGACCAAGGTCCCTGGCCTGAATGGCCTGGTGCGTCTGAAAGATTTGATGAATGTGCGCCGTGGGTATATGGACCCTCCCCAAAAGCCGATCTATTTCAACGGCGAACCAGCGCTGATCGTCAGTGTCGAGATGGCAGATGATCGTGATATTCAAAAAATAGGAGCGGGAATTTCCACTCTGATCCCAAAGCTGGAGGCCGCTCAACCCATCGGCATCAGCTATGCCATCTCAACCTTTCAGGAAACCAACGTCACCTATGCCATCAACAACGCGTTGTCCAATGTTGGCCAAACCTTCGCGGTTGTTTTGCTGGTCATGCTGATTTTCCTGGGCTTGCGTCCAGCGCTGATTATCGCAAGCATCGTGCCTTTCACCATGATGTTCGCGCTGATGGGCATGTCCCGCATGGGCATCGACCTGGAGCAAATCTCGATTGCTGCGGTGATCATTTCGCTGGGGCTGCTGGTTGATAACGGGTTGGTTGTGGTCGAAGATATCGAAGCACGCATCAACAGCGGCACGCCGCCCAAACAGGCGGCCATCACCGCCTGTGGGCAGTTCTTCATCCCGCTTGCGGTTGCCTCTGTCACCACGGTTTCAGCCTTCATTCCGATGCTCATCCTTGACGGCACGGAGGGTGAGTTTGCCTTCTCACTGGGGGCTGTGGTGGGAGTAATGTTGGCGGGGTCGTGGTTTACTGCGCATTACATACTGCCGTTTTTGGCCGCCGCTTTCCTGCGCCCCAGAACGAAAAATGGCGAAGGCGAGAACGCATTGGTGTGTGGCTATGGCGCCATCACCCGCCGGTTGTTGCCTTGGGGCATCCCGATCATCGTGGTGTGTTATGGCCTCGTCATGGCGGCCTCGATGGTCTTTGGTCAGCTGAAATCCGAGATGTTCCCGCTCAGTGAGCGCTCAGAATATCTGATCTACCTTGATCTGCCCAAAGGCACTTCCATCCGTGAGACCCAGGCCGAGGCCCTGTCGGTGAACAAGTGGTTGACCAATGCCGAGGCCAACCCCGAGGTGCGCGATACAACGATGTTTGTCGGTAACGGTGGCCCACGGTTTTATCTGGCGCTTAGTCCAGCCGATACTGATGCCGCCTCTGCATTCATCCTGATCAACACCCACAGTTTCGAGGGCGCGGTTGAAGCCGCTGAACGTGCACGACGATACCTGTATGAAAACCACCCGGCGGCGCGGGCCCACGTGACCCGCCTATCCATGGGAGGCGGCGAATCCGGGATTGTTGAGGTCGAAATTTCAGGACCAGACGCGGATGTGATGCTCAGTGCCGCCAAGAAGGTCGAGGCGGCTTTTGCCGAGGTGCCGGATATCGAAATGAACCAGAACGACTGGGGCAACAAAATCATCAAGGTGGTCATCGACATCGCGCAGGATAAGGCGCGCGAGGCGGGGGTCACGTCTGAAGATATCTCAAATGTGATGGACACATATTTTTCCGGGACCGCTTATTCCACCTTCCGGGAGGGCTCGGAGTCCATTCCCATCATCGCGCGGGCCGAAGATAGCTTTCGAGATAGCCTTGAGGATCTGGGCAACTTGTCGATCCCGGCTGGAAATCAGTTAATCTCGCTCAATCAGGTGGCGACATTCCGGCCCAGGCTGGAGCTGTCTCAATTCCGGCGTGAAAACCAGCTTCGCCAAATCGTCATCTCCGGCAAAAGCAGCTCCCTGGCTGCGTCCGAATTGGAGGCAATAATCGCCCCGGCGCTGGATGCCTTAAACCTCGGCCCTGAATATAAGATCATCATTGGTGGTGAAAGTGAACAAAGCGGTGAAGCGAACGCCAAGCTGGGGGCTGGGTTGCCTTATGCACTGGCGGTGATGCTGGCGGCTTTGATGTTTCAGTTCAATTCGGCACGTCGCGTGTTGCTGACATTCATGACCATTCCGCTCATCATCGCAGGCGCGCCGCTGGCACTGTATTACACGGATCGACCAATGTCGTTCTTTGCAATTTTGGGGCTGATCTCGCTTATGGGGATCATCATCAATAATGCCATTGTGTTGATTGATCAGATTGATATCGAACGAAAGAGCGCCGATCTGGACGAGGCCATTATCATCGCGGCCAAAAAGCGGGTGACGCCCGTGATGCTGACCTCACTGACGACTGTTCTGGGGTTGATGCCCATGGCCATTTCGGGCGGGGCATTGTTTGAGCCGATGGCAACCCTGATGGTGGGCGGGCTTTTGTTTGCCTCGCCGCTGACGTTGTTTTTTGTGCCGCCTGTGTATCGTCTGTTGTTCCGCAATCAGCGTGCGGCCTAAGCGGAAAACGGCTGAAGTCACAGCAAGGAATACAAGGCAAGTGGCACAATTCAGGCGCGATCATGCGGCTTTGCTTTGCCTCATACGGCGAAATGTGCCATGCTGAACCACATATTATGACGAATTAAATTACGCCTCATTTTTGTGAGAAACCCATGCCAAGAAACATTGTCCTTTTGTTGGACGGCACTGCCAATGCTCTGACGGCCAACACCACCAACCTGCCGCGCCTTTATAAGGTGCTTGAAAAATCGGACACACAGCAGGTGTATTACGACCCCGGTGTTGGCACCTTCGAAGAGGGCAACAGCTTTTTGTCTTGGTATCGGCGCTTCAAAGAAGTGCTGGGCATGGCCACGGGTTGGGGACTGGACCGGAATGTGAAACAGGCCTACCGCTATTTGTGCCAGGTTACCGGTGATACCGATGAAATCACCGATGATATTTATCTGATGGGGTTTAGCCGCGGATCCCATACCGCGCGGGTGCTGGCGGGGCTGATCCACCAGATCGGCTTGCTCAGGCCAGATCAGATGAACCTCGTCGATTATGCTTATGATGCCTATAAACGCATCAGCAATTCACGCTCCGATGAGGCCGGTGCCTCGGCCCCGTTTGAGGCCATTGATGCCTTTACCTCCCATCTTAAACCGCGCCGGGTGCCGGTGCGCTGTGTTGCGGTTTTTGACACCGTTTCATCCATGATCGAAATTGATGGCATGCGTCTGCGGTTGCGCCCTTATGCCAACACAACCAACAATCCTTCTGTTAAATCCCTGCGCCATGCGGTGGCGATTGACGAGCGCCGCATTATGTTCAGGCCACGCCTGTGGGGCGACACGCAGGAGTATTGGGGCAACCTACCGATCAGGCCCAAGACGCCCGCAAAACAGGACGTGCAAGAGGTTTGGTTCAGCGGTGTGCACGCCGATATCGGCGGTGGTTATCCCGAAGATGAAGCGGGCCTTGCCAAGGTCACGTTGAAATGGATGCTGGATGAATTGGCGCCCATGGGGCTGAAAATCAACAAACGCGCCTTTAACAAATATGTGTTGGGCACCCACAAAGACAAATACATCGAACCCAATCCTTTGGCCGACCCGCATGACAGCATGAGTTTCGGCTGGAAGATCATTGAGTTCATCCCCTTTAAGCACAACAAATTAAGCCGCACGCCGCGCGAGACATTTCTGGGCTGGTATTTGCCCCTGCGCAAACCCCGCCACATCAAGGCGGGCTCAAACATCCATACCTCTGTTTTCAAACGCAGAGGCACTGAACATGATTACCTGCAACCCAATATCCCTGATGAATATACCGAAATCTGATTAAACAACGCCCCTACAAGGGAGGTCTGCCATGTCGCTATATGCGCCCCGCACGTTATCTGTCTTTGCCTTTGATCCGGCAGTGGCGGGTAAATTTCAAAACCGGCGGGTGAAAAACCTGGTCATATCCCTGCCCTGGGAAATGGAGCGGCTGGAGGAGAAGGACCCCTTTGTTGGCCCGCGCGGCGAGTACATCGAAGTGGTGGATTATGACCCTTCCAGCGGCGTGTTTTATGAACCCGTCAACCTCAACGATCCCACGGTGCGGCTGAATGATGGGCTGGCACCAACTGTCGACAACCCGCAGTTTCATCAACAGATGGTCTATGCGGTGGCGATGAACACGATTGCCGCGTTCGAACAGGCGCTGGGGCGTGTGGCGCTTTGGGCCCCGCGAAGCTGGAGGCGCTCAAAATCCGAAGATGGCGCACAGGATGATCCCGACAAGGGCTTTGTGCAACGATTGCGTATTTACCCCCATGCGCTGCGCGAGGCGAATGCCTATTACGACCCGCAGAAAAAGGCCTTGTTGTTCGGCTATTTTCAGGCCGGGCCGGAAAACCCGCAGATGCTGCCCGGCTCGATGATATTCACCTGTCTCAGCCATGACATCATCGTGCATGAAACCTGCCACGCGCTGTTGGACGGCATGCATCCCTATTTTGCAGAACCGACAAACCCCGATGTGCTGGCGCTGCATGAGGCCTTTGCAGATGTGGTGGCGATCCTTCAGCATTTTTCACACCCCGAAGTGTTGGAAGACCAGATTGCCAAAACCCATGGTGATCTTGAACGTCAGAGCCTTCTGGGCCAGTTGGCGCAGGAATTTGGCCAGGCATTGGGCCGGGGCCACGCCTTGCGTGATGCATTGGGCAAAGTCGTTGATGGCGAATGGCGCCCAAAAGAGCCAGACAATCGCGCACTGGATCGCACTCAGAGCCCACACGCGCGCGGGTCCATCTTGGTGGCGGCGGTCTTTCGGGCGTTTCTGGCGATCTACAAAGACCGGGTCGCGGATTTGTTGCGCATTGCCAGCGACGGGCGCGGTATCCTGCCCGACGGGGAACTGGACCCTGATCTGAAACGCAGGCTGGCACGAGAGGCTGCAAAATCAGCCCGGCATCTGCTGCAAATGTGCATTCGTGCGTTGGATTATTGCCCGCCGGTGGATGTCACCTTTGGCGATTATCTGCGCGCATTGATCACCGCGGATACAGACCTCTATCCGCAGGATGATTACGGCTATCGCGCGGCCCTGATTGAGGCGTTCACAGCCTGGGGCATCCGCCCCAAAGGCATGCAGATTGTGACCGAGAAAACCCTCCTGTGGCCCACGATTGAAGAGGCATCATCCGATGCCGAAACCGATTTCTTTGAGTTTACCGAAGATTTTGGCACGCTGTTGAACAACCCCAAAATGCGCAGTGACGCCATCAGCAAGGTTTCAAAAGCCCCCGACAGTGACGGGTATCAAATGCAGCTGGCACTGGAAGAGGTCGCGCGCCTGATCGCCCAAGCGTTGGGCGAGGAGGACGAAAGCCGCTCCAAATACAAAGGGCAGACCATGACCCGGTATTTCAACCAACACGAAGTCATGTCGCGCAACCTGCTGGAGCTTGGGCTGGCAGCGGATCGAAAGGTCGAACATCTGGTGCGCTATTTTTATGGCGAATTGTTTTGGGGCATGATCCACGAACAAAAGCACGAAGGTATCTACAAACTCATCGGTATCGACCTGCGCGAAGATGCCCCCAAAACCATCAACCGATCCACCTATACCGGCAAGCCCGCTTTGCAGGTTCATTCGGTGCGTATGGCCAACCGCGTAGGGGACCGCGGCCAGATCGAGCGTGAATATGTGGTGGAGCTGGTGCAATCGCGCGCGGGGTATTTTGACCCTGATGATCAGGCCAAGGCCGATAGCATTGGCTTGGACAAACCGCGTGATTTTGTGGCGCGCTCGGGTGTGACCCTGCTGATAGATGCGCGGTCATTTCAAATACGCCGGATTATCAGAACCGATGGCATGGTCAGCTCTGACCAGGTGCTGGACCGCCACCGCACCTATCGCAAGGACAGATCGTTCCACCCCACAAACGCCTTTGACGGGCTGGGCCGGGATGATGATGCCGAGGCGTCAACTGCCTTTGCCGCCCTGCACCGCCACGCAGGCGAAGGAGGTTCAGCATGAGCCGCATGAAAGCCCCAAAATCAGGCGTGCGCGTGCGGATGTACCGCCAGGGACAGGGCGATTGCTTTCTTTTGGCGTTCCCGCGCGAGGGCGGCACGGTGAATAACCCCGTCTATTTGCTGATTGATTGCGGCTATATGGGCGGCTCTCAGTTTTCGGATGTGGCCTTTCACGATGTGATTGATCACATCGCGGAAACTACCGGCGGCTTCATTGATTATGTGGCGATCACCCATGAGCATGCCGATCATGTGAATGGCTTCAACCGCCGGGGCGGAGATGGAAACCGGCTGTTTGACCAGATCACCTTTGGCCAACTTTGGCTGGCCTGGACAGAAGATGGCACCGACGATGATGCCAATAATCTGCGGGACCGTTTTAACGATACACTTGTGGCCCTCGCCCTGGCCGAAGATCGCATTGCCGCCAGTGATCTTGACCCGGCCTTTGGCGCTGATGTTGCCCATCTGCTGGAGGTCGAGCTTGGCCCCAAAGCGGATCGACAGGCGCTTGCCGCCACACTCAAGGCACAAAACGGGGCGCCCTTTGGCGCTGTGGACGGTATTACCAATAAGACGGCGATCAAATATCTGCGTGACACCGCCCAATCGGGGCCTGAATTCCTGACGCCCGAGCAAGATGCCTTTGCCATGGATGGCACGACTGGCGCACAGGTCTATGTGCTGGGTCCGCCGCGTGACGAAAAACTGCTGACCAGCCTTGATCCCCAAGGCGATGAAGAGTTCCATATCGGGTCAAATTTTGCTCTCAGTGGCGAAGCGGCGGCGTTTAACATGGCCATTGCCGGGGGTGGGGGTCTGGGCGATGCCTCGCCGTTTGCAAAGCGGTATGCCACGCCAGAGGATGAGGTATTTGCCCAACCTGTGACGCCACCAGACCAATTCACCCCTTCGGAGGCTGAGGAGCTGGTGCGCGATTATAACGCCACTGTGTATTGCGAAGCTCTGAGCGGCGTACCTCAGGAGGATTGGCGGCGGATTGATGGTGATTGGCTGCGCGCAGCAGGGGCAATGGCGCTCAGGCTGAATCACGAGGTTAATAACACCAGTCTGGTGCTGGCCTTTGCGCTGCCCAANACTGGCAAGGTGTTGTTGTTCACTGGCGATGCACAGCGTGGCAATTGGATTTCCTGGTCAGATCTGGAGTGGGGGGGCGATGATGGCCCGGTCACGGCAAAAGACCTGCTGGGGCGTTGTGTGTTTTACAAATGTGGGCACCATGGATCACATAATGCCACGCTGGATGGGAAATTGGACAGCGACCACGCCAACCTCAGCTGGTTTGCCCAAGGCCCGTTCGCCCAGGATTTCGTGGCGATGATCCCGGTGCATTCTGCCTGGGCCAAACGCAAGAATGGCTGGAATCATCCACTGCCATCCATCCATGAGGCGCTGATGAAAAAGGCGCGTGGCCGGGTAATGCGCAACGATCGCGCCCGTGTGCAACGCCCCCGCCCCGGACAGGGCCACGGCAAACTGACGGATGCGGAATGGGACGCCTTCAAAGACCTGAGTATCGAGGCGAAACTGTATAAGGAATACATCGTTCTGGATGAATGATACGTTCTAAGAGCCACCATCGCGCCAATGCATCCCGCGGTTCAGCAAGCAGTGCTGCACCCTGCCGGGATAATCGCTGACGATGCCATCCACTCTGGCATCAATCATCGCCTCAATGTCGGCCTTGTCATTGACCGTCCAGGTGGACACCAGCAATCCCAGCGCATGCGCCTCGCTCACCAAGTCTGGGGTCACGTCCATGTAATAGGGGCACCACATCTGACCGCCTGCATCCTTGATTGCCTGCGGAACAGACACCGTCATCGCCGCATAATCCGGCCCCACCAATGTGGCTGAATCCTCGCCGGGTTCGTCCACGTTTCCGGGCAATTCTGACAGGTAAGAAGTGGGCATTTCGGGTGCTTGTCGGCGGCATTCGTCCAACAGATCCCAATCGAAACTATGCAAAACGGTGCGCGGTTCCAGATGCCTTTTGCGCACCTCTTTAACAACCAGAGCCACCACCTGTGCGCGTGCGCTGGCGTCGTCTTTAATATCCGGGTCGGATTTCAGTTCCAGCAACAAGTGCATGTCGGCGTGTTCGGGCTGTGCTGCCATATCCAACAAATCACAAAGACGTGGGATGCGAACACCTGACATAAACGCCTGATCCGAAAAGCGCTGACCGTATTCTGATCGCCCGTCCAGGCCGCCGACATCCAGCGTCTGCAACTCGCCAAAGGTGAGATCGGCGACTTTGGGTTCGGCGCCTGTTTTCCAGTTGCCATCCGGCGCGCGTGTCGCGGCGTTTGCCAGGCGGTGATTATGCGTGATTACCGGGATTTGATCGCGGGTCAGGACCACATCAAACTCAAACGCCACCACGCCAATGCGATAGGTGAAGGCAAACCCCTCCATGGTGTTTTCGGGCATGACCCCGCGTGCTCCGCGATGGCCGATCAGGCGGATAATACCGCCGCCCCCGCGAAAGCCATTCAGTTGTGGAAATTCAGTCACGTCTCGATCCGTTTGCCAACGTCAGGGTCAAAAAGATGAAGCAATTCATCCGCGATTTTAAACGCCATAACCGACCCGGCCTTGGCGGTTACATGTCCGGGCAGAGAGGCGACGATTTCAGTCTCGCTGCCCTCAAGTGTGCCGTGCAACAGGGTGTTGGCGCCAAGATGTTCAAACAGGCCGACAGTGATGCGAATGTCGCCCTTCGCGTCGGCTTGCAGATGTTCGGGGCGCAGGCCCACAATGACAGCGCCGCTTGCCGCGCCTGCGCCGGTGATTGCCACGCCATTGCCCAGTGTCAGTTGGCCCGCGCTGGCTGTCGCTGGCAAAAAGTTCATTGCGGGGCTGCCGATGAAACCTGCCACAAACAAGGTGGCGGGCCGGTCATACAGCTCAATCGGGGTGCCGAATTGTTCGACATATCCGCCGTTTAGCACCATCAGGCGGTCGCCAAGTGTCATCGCCTCAACCTGATCATGTGTCACATAGATCGAGGTCACCCCCAGCCGTTGTTGCAACTTGCGAATTTCCAGCCGCATCTGCACGCGCAGCTTGGCATCGAGGTTCGACAGGGGTTCGTCAAACAAAAACACCTGTGGATCCCGCACAATGGCGCGCCCCATGGCAACCCGTTGGCGTTGCCCGCCGGACAGCTGGCGTGGTTTGCGATCCAGATACTCTCTGATCTCCAGAATGTCGGCGGCTTCTTCAACGCGGGCCGCGATCTCATCCTTGCTGATATTGCGGATTTTCAGGCCATAAGCCATATTCTGACGTACCGACATATGCGGGTACAAAGCATAGTTTTGAAACACCATTGCGATATCACGGTCAGCTGGTTCCAGCTGGTTGACCACACGATCACCAATGCTGATGTCGCCCGAAGTGACCGTTTCCAACCCCGCCACCATCCGCAACAGCGTGGATTTACCACAGCCCGATGGCCCGACAATCACGACGAATTCACCGTCACTGATCTGCCCCTCCACATGGTGCAGAACTTCGGTATCGCCGTAGGCTTTGACAAGGTCTTTGAGGGTGATGGATGCCATGATTTCTTGCCTATTTATCTGTCTCAGTAAGGCCTTGAACAAACAGCCTCTGCATTGCGACCACCACAAAAACCGGCGGGATCATCGCCAGCAAGGCAGTCATCATGATGATGTTCCATTGTGGGCTTTGTTCCGCGGCCTCAAGCATCTGTTTGATGCTCATCACGATGGTGGTCATATCGGAATCGGTGGTGATCAGAAGCGGCCAGAGGTATTGGTTCCAGCCGTAGATGAACAAAATCACAAACAGGGCCGCGATGTTGGTGCGGCTTAGTGGGATCAGGATATCCCAGAAGAACCGCAAGGGGCCCGCGCCATCAATGCGCGCACTTTCCAGCATCTCATCGGGGATGGTCAAAAACACCTGCCGGAACATGAAGGTGGCCGTGGCCGAGGCGATCAGCGGCACCGACAAACCCCAATAACTGTTGAGCATTCCAAGATTGGCGACCACCTCAAACGTGGGCAATATGCGCACCTCAACCGGCAGCATGAGGGTGATAAAGATCATCCAGAAAAAGCCCATACGGAACGGAAACTTAAAATAGACAATGGCAAAGGCCGAGATCAGCGAGATGGCAATCTTGCCCACGGCAATCATCATCGCCATGGTCAGCGAGTTCAACAACATGCGCCAAACAGGGGCGGATTGTGTGCCCGACAAACCGCTGCCAAAGAGGGTTTGTTTGAAATTCTCCCAAAAATAACTGCCGGGCAGCATCGGGATCGGGGCTTGGGTCATGCGCACCGCATCATGCGTCGAGGCCACAAAGGTAATCCAGATCGGCAACGCCACAATGGCAATGCCAAACAGCAGTACCATATGTGAAACAAGGTTCAGGAGGGGGCGGTTTTCGACCATCAGTATTCCACCTTCCGTTCCACATAGCGGAACTGAACCACGGTCATCATGATGACAAGGAACATCAAGATCACCGATTGCGCTGCCGAACCACCCAGATCAAGCCCAACGAAACCATCGTTGAACACCTTGTAAACAAGGATCGTTGTGGCATTGGCCGGCCCACCTTGGGTGACAGCATGAATAATGCCAAAGGTTTCAAAGAACGCGTAGACAGCATTGATCACCAGCAGGAAAAACGTGGTGGGTGAAATCAGCGGAAAAATCAGATCCCAGAACCGGCGCACGGGGCCTGCACCATCAATGGCAGCGGCCTCAATGATAGAGCGCGGAATGGATTGCATCGCAGCAAGGTAGAACAAGAAATTATAGGCAATCTGCTTCCATGCGGCGGCAAAGATGACCAGCGCCATGGCCTGTTTGCCGTTCAAGTAGTGGTTCCAGTCGATGCCAACCATATCCAGCAGAAACGGGAAGATGCCCAGCGTCGGATTGAACATGAACACCCACAGCGCGCCGGCCAGCACCGGGGCCACAGCATAGGGCCAGATCAGCAGCGTGCGATACGCCGTTGCCCCGCGCACCACGCGGTCGGCAAACCCGGCCAGTATCAGCGCCACGGACATCGACAAAAACGCCACGGCAACTGAGAAGAAGATCGTGCGCCCAAAGGTTTGCAAATATTGCTTGTCGTCGAACAGCAGGGTGAAGTTTTCAAACCAGACAAATTCGGTGCTGAGACCAAAGGCATCTTCAATCAGAAACGATTGATAAACCGCCTGACTGGCGGGCCAGATGAAAAAGATCACCGTGATCAGGATCTGCGGTGCCACCAGCATGTAAGGCAGGGCTGACGGAGGGAAATGGACGCGTTTGAGCAAGGAGGCCTCGGGTATTGGAGCATGGTCAGCGCCCGGCGAACAAAACCGCCGGGCGCTACATCTGTCAGATCAGCTTAGTTGGCAGACCGCTCGAACTTGCGCAACAGGGCATTGCCGCGCTCGGCGGCCTCGTTCAAAGCATCCGTCGCCGATTTATCACCGGCCCAAAGCGCCTCAAGTTCCTCGTTGATCACATCACGCACCTGCACGAAGTTGCCAAACCGCACGCCACGCGAATTTGGCGTCGGTGCATTCAGGCTTAGCTGCTTGATCGCAGTGTCCGTGCCGGGGTTCTTGTCATAAAAGCCCTGGCTTTTGCTCAGCTCATAGGCGGCTGTGGTGATCGGCACATAGCCGGTTTCCTGATGCCACCAGGCCTGCACCTCAGGCGAGCTGAGATAGGTCATGAATTGTGACAGGCCTTTGTATTCGTCGGCCTCATGCCCGGCCAGCGCCCACAAGGTGGCCCCGCCGATGATCGAGTTTTG
>JGI24025J20009_10000080_pt1 | contig 69856 bp, 61 predicted proteins | sample Cruoilmetagenom3_FD_20009 | JGI IMG/M metagenome (IMG submission 20009)
TTGGCTATCTTTTATAAGATAGGTTGGAGTACCTGTCGCCATAGCTCAGTAGGGAAAATTAGGGCCAGGTCTTGACATTGGACATTTCTTGTCTCTTTTTTGTTCTTTCTTCGGAGACTTGCATTACCTGTCTACCGACAGGTAGAGAAGTCTCCCTTACGATTTCGTAATGTGTCTTTCTCTCGAGTATTCTCGCATACAAGGCCATTCAACCCGATTTTTTACTACAAAAACCAATTGATTGTTGAGAAGAATATCTAATCTACCTGTCGGCAGACAGGTGTCAAGACGCGACCCCACGTTTCTCCCCCTGACACCAAATTTCCACTCACAAAATAAAGTTTCGTTATAACTCTTTATACAACAAAGGCTTACTGAGAACTGACACCAAATTTCCCAATGGTATTTCCAAGCCAAATTTTTCTTTTGAAGCCTTTTGAATAACTGCCGAATCTACAAATCTATCCCTTGAAGGAAATGCTTTAATTGCAAAAGGCCAAAAAGAATCAATATAATCTTTCCCTTGGTCATAAAGGGATTTGACAAGTGCGTAGGTATAAGTTAATCTTTTCAACTTTTACCACCTCCTAATTGCATGGCGTATCTCTCGTATATATCCGCCTTGCAGATATTCCTCCGATTTAGTGGTATATGCACAGTATTGTAGATATAGCACCATATCTGAAGCTTTGTTTTAACCTCTTCATTTCTTTAAAACAATTACATCTCATATAGTGATTTGCCAGCATAATATGCCCTAATAAATGTGCTGCTATATTGATTCCTCAATTACCTTAATTTCCTGTTCTGTTAATTCGTAGAGTTTATAAACCATCTGGTCAATCTGCCGTTTAGGTTCTTTCATGTTTTTAACCAGTTTTTTCAAAAGTGCACCAATAACCAGATGGCCTGGCAATCAATTTCATTTCTGGTGTAATTATTAAACGCTTCAATATTTGTTTACCTATATGATAATATACTACGATCTCATATTCCCATTTATTTCTACGACATATTTCCCTAGATTTATATTCATTTATTGTAAGATTAAACTCTTTTCCAGGAAGACCATATACAGATTTAACTTCAACGAACTTAACAAAGTGCCCTTGATTATCGCATACATCTATATCACACGAGATATTTCTCCTAGCAATTTTTGGCAGATTACTGTTTAAATTCGGGAATCTATGGAAAGGAGCAAGTTTTTCTTTCTCTGAAATATACTTTACTTCTTCTAGTTCAAAATATAGACCTATTATATTTGCTTCAAGCGGAGCTACATTAGATTTGCGTAAAGATTTGGAATATACTTTCTTTTCTATTATATTTAATTCATTTTTTCTCTGTTTTCTAATATCAAGTTTAAAATCAGGTAAAATTAATAAATCAATATTCTCTCCGCTAACATACTCACAATAGAAATTTCTATTCATAAATTTTTCGACTATTATTCCTAACCAAGTTCCACTTGAAACAGTAATGTATCCTTGTGTTGAGTGATTATGCTGAGCAATAGTCATCGTTGCAGAAAGTTTTTTTGATAAAGAGATATCTACAATTTGTAAGTTTCGTGAGTAAGGTGGTACATTTGTTCCATCTCCTGACAGTTCTATCGCGCGTAAAAAATCTCTAAGCGACCTCCATTGTGTGTCTCGCGAAGGAAATTCAAGGATACTAGAGAGTTTATTTATTGAATCAGTATATATTCTTAAACCTGCTTGTGTCCCCTTTGTCCATTTTTTGAAACCCATTTTTACAAACATTTTCTCCCCCTTTAAATTTAATATAAATTATCTTCCATGACATATTTTTTCATTTCTGCTGGCAATTTGTATATCTCACATATCAAATTTTCAATTTCTTCTAAGATTTGATTTAGTAAGCCATTATGAATAATTTGGTGTACCAATTCTATAATCTTTTTTTGGGCTTTCATTTCTATCATTTTGATAGGTAATGTTTCTAATACATCAATATCAGTTTGAGCCATTGTTCTGCTTCTTTCAAGACTAACAAGTTGATAAAATTTATTCATTAGTTTCGAATTTAACACGGCACAAATATACTCAAGAGATATGTTCTCCTTTAGGATGCTTAAAGAATGCACATTGTTAAGATGATAAAACCCTTCCATATCAATTCCTGCAATTAATGAATCACTAGTTTGTCTAATCATTATCTTTGGATTTTCTACTATATTTGAATCCCATCCACCTGCCCATAACAGTTTTTTATCAATATTTAGATAATGTCCCCTCCATTTGACTATGTATGGATAAACTTGGGCACTGGAAATTATACCTTTCTTCCAATTTTTTTCTGCCTGTCTATCTGCTATAATTTTCTTCTGTCCAATTTTCGACCTTACGCCAGTGGTAATTTTTGCTACATCCCCAAGTGATATTGAATCAGCTTCAACAATTTCTACAAGTCTTTTTGCTCTATTACTAAAAAGTAGTTTAAAACGCTTATATTTATTATTATTAAAATATTCTTGCGAATATGAGTTTCTTAGGCAAAAACCTCTTTCAAAATTTTCTAAATTTTTAAATAGTTCAATCTCGCATAATCCTTTCTTTTGATTTTTTTGCATTAGAGTAATCGTTGGTCTACCAATCACTCCTTCTCGCCAAAAATCAGTTTCAAACATTAATATTTGTTTTATAGAGGTTGAATTTAAAATGTAATTCCTTAATTTTGAAAAATATCGTCCTAATAGGTAGCTATCAGGTGTAATATAGCATATGTTTCCTTTGTCTCTAAGTAGTTGGATCCCCTTATCTATAAATATAGCATAAGTGCTTAATTTATATTCTGCGGAGTTTGGATAGCTCTTTCTAACATAAGCATCCCAATCTTTTTTAGCTTTGTCAGATCCTCTCAATCCAAAACTTATATACGGTGGATTGGCAATCACTACATCAAACCCTTTTTTTTCATGAAAGACTTCTGAAAAATAAACCTCAAAATCAAAATGCTCATCATTATTTGTAATTTCCTTTATCAATTCATCAATTTGTTGTTTATATCCTTGCTTTTTGCGTGAAATAGTCTCCTCAAAAAATAATGGTTTAAGTTTTTCAAGTTTTGTAAATGCCTTCAAATTAAAAAAACTTTTCTCTACTCTCAAGAGTGAATTACCGCAGATTATCTTATAATCCAAATTCGGCAAAGGCTTAATCTGTTTTATATCCTCTTCATCAACAATAAGGGATAACCACAGACGGAGTTTGGCTATTTCTACCGCTCCCGGATCAATATCTACACCGTAAAGACAGTTTTGTATGCAATGACGTTTGAAATTATAAATCTTTCTGTCTTTCTTGCTTTCGTCAGGTAGGTAAGTTGTGAGGACATTTCTTGCCCTAACGATCTCTGTCATCATTCCAACAGGGAAAGCACCTGAGCCGATGGCAGGGTCGCATATTCTGATATTTGCCAATTTTTCGTCAATCAGCTTGACATTTTGCCGGATACTTTCAGGCAATTTGTGTCTATAGGTTTTCGTGCCTTCTTCTTTGGCTATGTCATGTTCAATAGCCAAATCACCGTAGCGAATAAGATTTTCAATATTTTCTTTAGAGACTACAGTTAAATATCTGGGAGCAGTTAGACTTTTCTGTATAGGTGCTTGTTCACCCAAAAGTTTTGTTTGAATGCCTTTTCCCTTAATTAAAGGCTTTTGTTCAACATTTATTTCTGTGTCCAGATAATTTATCAAACTCTCCTGACACATATAGTGGACAATCCCACGGGGGGTATAATAAGAACCCTTAGATTTTCTATCCTTAACCTTTAGAAGATTTTCAAAAACTTTCCCAAGCATTTCCGGATCAATAGCTACCTCTTTTTCTAACGGCTCATCTTCTTTAACAGTGAAGTTATATCTATCAAAGACATCTAAAATCCCAGTGCCTATATCACCTTCTTTTGTTCTAATTTGGTTGGAGAATAACTCATTAGGCAGAAGAATATCCGTATATTGCCAATCATAACCCTGTATTGGTTCAAAAAGACCACCATTTAAAAATGGGATTCTGCAATCAAAATCTCTGGAATAACTGGGGTCAACTTCAGTCTGACGAGGATTGTTTAATGTATTGTAAAACAAAATCTCTAAATAATCATTGAAAAAATTTTTATGTTCATTTTTACTCCTAATAAACAGAGTTCGTAAAAAACTTTTGTCGCCTTCACCCCAAGACTTATTTGATGGTACGCCCATCCAACCTTTCTTTTGCAAAAAATAGAGAAAAATAATCTGACCTAAAAGTTTCTTGGGGAAATTAACAGTATCAACGCCTTTGTCATTAAAATCTTTTTGAATAGCCAAATCTTTTTTAACAATTTTATCCAGAACTTCTTTGATTCCTTTGTCCCCAAACAACAAGTTCCGATACTTTTCAAAGAATTCTTTAGTGACCTTTTCTATACTGAACGCATCTTCTAATTGAGTCAAGGTAGGATTATTTTTGTCATCCTGCAGGAGTGGAACGAGTTGTTGTTTTGCGGTATGATTTGGTTCATTTTTTCCTACTAAGAAAGAATATCTGCGGGCCGGGGTTAATTCTTCTTTTGCCTTTACCCTGCCAGTTTTAGTCTGGGTAAGTTTGTATTCCATTTTAACTAGAGAAAATCGCCAGTCCTCCTGATCAGGTGAAACATACGCGACCAAAGCCGCATCTTTTAATATATCTCCACGACTGCCTTTGAGATACCATGCAATGAAATTTCTCTGCATTGTCCGTGCCCGTTCAAGTGATATTGGTTTTTTAAGATGAACAATAAGAATATCTATTTTATTATCGTCAGAGTCCTTATATTTGCCAATGCGCTTGAGTGTGCTAATGAAAGGTTTATAAGCATCGGGAATGTATTTGCCGCTATAAGGATGTTTGTCTTCAGATTCTATATTGTTAAGCAGATTCTTTACAAAATAAGTAAAACACCTTCTGTCAAAAGGTCTTTCAAAAGTATCTCTAATAATTTTTATTGCGTCTTGTTTATCCATAGCTATTCACCAATTAAATATTCCGAAAGAATTACCTCTCTCGGCCCAGAAGTATGACTGGTTCTATCTGTTACTGGAACTGCAAAAAGGCTATCCGGAGTATGTTTTCTTATTATGCTAAGTATTTTCAAGGGGTTCATCTCTTTTCCAATGTTTTTCATTATGGTTTTACTGGTTTGCTTTGGCAGGATCCCTTCTTCTAAAAGATTGAGCACTTTTTTGAGATACTTATCATCATCTTCTGTAAAACCCTTTGTTTTTTGGATTGCCTTGATTATACCCTTTAGTTTTGCCTCACTGCTTCTGCCGCCTTTTTGTTTGGGTTCTATAATTTCTTCAAGTGTAGCCAGCCTAAATTCTTCTTTGTTGTTATCAAGATAACCATAGAATTTTTTACCGGGTTTTTCTCTTTTTTCTTCTGGTACTGATTTTAAGATATTGGCTGTCAGGAAAAAATCTAATTCCCTTGTTGACTTACTGTCGGTTATGAATACCTTTCTCAAACTACCCTTTCTAAAGAAAGTCAAAACCGCATCTTCTTCTACTGGATATTTTTTGGCGCTTCGTGCCTTTTTAGGTAAATATTTAATTTTTTCAAATAAATCTGGATTCTTGTCGCGAACAGCCCTGATTTCCATCAAATACTCAAGTTCTGAGTCCCCTAACTCCTCATCTTCACCCCCAATAACCCTTTTAGAATTCACCCTATTAAATAGCTCGTGGGAACCAACTTCCTCACCATCAGTCAGATAAGCCGCATCCTCTCCTAACATATCGTGAAATGACTGAAGCTTTCCGATAGCAGCTTCTTCTAATTTCATCACATCATTTGATTGCTTTGTTGGGAAAAAATTGTAGATATAAATATCATTAAATGTAGTATCCACTCTATTTATACGACCTACCCTTTGTATTACTCGGGTTGGGTTCCAGGGAAGGTCATAATTCACAACCACATTAGAACGGTGTAGATTAACACCTTCAGAGAGAATCTCAGTAGAAATCAAGAGACTTATATCATCTTTTGGATATTTACACTTTGGGTCGTAGTTTTCAATTACTTTATCTTGAATACGAGCACTTGATTGACTGGAATAAGACATCACAGCGTCTTTATATGTACTCTTCAAATTCTGTTCCAGATATTCTGCGGTTTCTCTTGATTCCGTGAATACAATAATCTTTTTTCCTTTTAATATTTTGTCGCTTTCCAATATTTCCTTAAATTTCTCAATTTTAGGGTCTGCTGTTATGTTCTTCCACAGAGATTCTATCTCTCTAAGAACCCTTAAATCACGCCTTAAATTGTCAACATAACCATCCTTAAATTCATCAATTTTATACTGCCTTATTTTTTCTTCTTCTACCAATCTCATTATTTCATCTTCATCATCGTTATTAAGAAGTTCAAATATTCTATGTGTATACTTTTTGCTTATATAAACTGTCCCACCTTCAAACATCTTAATAAACCTTTCGTATGAAGAGATAAATCTATTTAAGGTTTTCTTGAAGGCAAAAAAACTGCTTTCAAGACGTTTTACCAAAAGAATTTTCATAAAGCGTCTTAAGTTGCGCTGTCCAACCAATTCCTCTTTTTCTTCTGGCTTGGGATTTTTAAGATACAATATCGGCGTATAGCGAAAATATTGAAATCCTTTTATCTTTTCTATAGTTTTGTTAAAGGTGCGGTCTGTTTCTTCGTCAAACTCGTAATATACTTTCTCAGGGTCTCTAATTGTTGGAAATTTCAGTTTCTCATTTTTCAAGTCCTGTGAAAAATATTTTTCTACATCACCTCTGGTTCTTCTAACCATTAAATCTTTTAGAACATTTTCTCTAATTGCTTTAGAATTCTCTTTGATTATAGAGATATATTTCGCAAAATCAGATTGGCGATCTATACCCTTTAATTTTTTCTGTAGCGAGTTAAAATATCTTTCTATGTCCTGTAAACCAGGGATGGTGCTTTTGTGCCCCTTCTGGAATAACTTTATCTGACTTAGAAGGTCTATTGGAGTGTTATTTTGAGGAGTGGCTGATACCAGAATAATCTTTTTGCCCCAGCAGATTTCTTTTAATTTCTCGTATGTCTGGTTGGATTCATTGCGAAAACGATGTGCCTCGTCAATAAAGATATTCTCATAGTCTTCAGTGCCTTTTTTGGCAAGTTGATCCAATTTACCCAAGGATTCTACAGTGGCTTGAAGATTGAAACCAGTAAAAGTATCCTGCCAGTATTCCTTTAGCACGGGTGGGCAAATGATTAGATTGCGCCCGCTCAATTCTTGTGCGAGCATGGCGGAAATATAGGTCTTTCCCAGACCCACTACATCTGATAGAAATACACCGCCGTATTCTTTTAACTTACTCTTGGTATCTTGTACTGCTTCCCTTTGATACTCCAGGTCCATAAAATCACGCGGACGATAACGACCAATTACCTTCTCCTGATCAATATTTATTTTCTCTCTCAAATATTCGTATAGATACTTTAGATACAACTCGTAAGGGGTTATTGTATTGTTCAGCCAGGTCCTGGAATTAATGGTTTCAACATATTTGTCGGATATATCAACAGAGTTCTCCCAGAGTTCATTAAACTTCTCAAGAGCGAATTCATAATCAGATCTGTTCTTTAGTTCTACATTAAACTCCAAATTATCTATAAGCCCAGCCCGGGTAAAGTTACTTGAACCAGTGATAACCCTCCCTGTATCTCTATCGCCTTCTGTGAAGGTCATAATATAGAGCTTTGCATGAATGTCCCTGCTGGGATAGGCTCTTATTTTTAGTTTCCCATTTTTTAGCCATTCAATAAATTTGAAAACTCCCTCTTCAACATTAGCGCTATCCTCTGATTGTTCCATCTCTTCCGTAACAGAGTTTCCAAACTCTTGTTTCACCACAGCATGTGAGAATTGGAGGGTTAATTGCTCTTCGCCTTTTGCCTTTTGAATAAGTCTTATAGTTTCTTTACCTGTCCCCATCCCTATTAGAATCCTGATTTTTTCTGTGGACTCTAATGATTTGTATAATGCATAAAAACCACTTGTATAAAAGTATCCAACCAGAACATCAAACAGAGATGCGTCCTTGATAAGTACCTTAAACCTTTCAAGAAGGGTTCTCTCTTTTTCGTTAGTGATAAATGTTAAATCTGAATTCATTATAATACCTTCCAATACCCGCCGTTATCAGGGTCAATATTTGGAGAAACCCTAAGGACAAGATCTCGATTTTTGAACACTTTTTTATCGATCATGACTATTTAGAACTGCTATTGAAAAACTGTTCCAACCTCTCAATCGTATTAAATACATTTGAAGGCAAAAGGCCTAATATTTTAGCAACAATAAATTCTGTAAGTCTTATAACTAGCTCTGCATTTTTCTCAGCCCTGGCATCAAGGAATTTGCCAAAATGTACCAGTCTATTTCTGACTCCTGCTAACTCTGAAATCCTTTTTTTATTGGGTTTGGTAATCTCTGAGCTTAGAGCGTATTCAACAAGAAGAAAAGATATTTTTTCCGCTGAAGGTAACTTCCGTATCTGTTCATCTGAAAGCCACTTTCTGTTGTGCAAGGTGAAAAGATGTTCCAAGATTGTCCAATGCAAAACAAAGGCAGTCTCTAAAATCTGTCTTTTTTCTGCATGCTTAAGTAAAAGCAAAAAGTATCCATCTTGATACTTCTTTAACCATTGGTCAGTTCTTATTAGTGAATAAATCTTATTTAATCCTTCTTCAAATCCTATGTTGTACCCTAAATCTTGATCTTTCTTTGTCTCCTTGTAAGGTATCGAGCACCTTAAAGATCCGCCCCATTGGTATTTCCGCGGGTCTGCAATGATCGCAGATGGCTTGTCCAAAGGTTCATCCAAAAACACATCTCGCCCTGTAAAAATTGATAAAAGCACTAAAATGTCATTCAATGCTGTAGCATTATTTTTATCCCAAGGGAAAACCGCTTTCTTCTCTTTAATAGGGAGCTCTACAAAGGCAGTAATATTATGCGATCCGGTATTAGCGCTAATTGAGTATTCAGAGAGAACAGTGGTCAAATGTTGAAGACTTTTTACTTGCTTTTCATAATCTTTAACCCTCTTAAAAACATGTCCTCCAATATTAAGTTTTTCACAATAACTTGGGAATTCTAAATTGTAAATTTTTTTTCTATTCATATCTCTACTTTTTAAAATCCTTTAGTCTTTTTACTTCCCTCTTCTCATTGCCAAAAATATCTATATAGATAATCATTATTTGCCCATTTACCTTATCTGCACCAAAACGAACCTCCCAGTCTTGTTTCTTTATATCCTCTACAGTCTCAATTTGTATACTCGAACAAGTCAACAAAGTCAACAAAAGTAACCATAATATGTTGACTTCGTCCCTTAGCAAACCTTGTTAACATCAAGTAGTTGACATAGTTGGCAAAACAGCGTATTTTTTGTCATTTGAATTTTTTATTCCACCTTTATCGCATCAAACTTGCAGGAATCTTTACAGAATCCGCATTTTGTGCATTTTTCAAGGTCAATTTTATAGACCTTCTTGGGTTCTCCACTTATTGCTCCAGTTGGACAGACCCTCTCGCATCTTGTACAACCCTTGCATTTTTCAGTGTAGGATAATTGGGGTCGGGTCTTTAATTTTAAATTTCAGCTTCTTACAGCCAAGCACCCTCTTTCTGTATTATACAACTTATTTCATAAGATATCAAGGGAAAAGTCAACGGGCGTTACGCAGAACTGACACTATTTCTTTTGTTTGGACTAATAAATTTTTCAATCTTTCTATCTCCTAATGCGCCGGAATCTCCCCCAGCCACTCAATGCCAGAATCCTTATAGGTGTTGTATCGTGGATAGTGTCCATATTTTAGGTTCATTTTTTATATCGCTTTCTTATACGCATTCTTATACGCATTCTTATACGTTTTCTTATATGTTCCTCTTTCGTGTTCGATACTTCTGATTTCGATGTTTTGGTTTGTCAGGTATCGTCAGCTCCAATTTACCACTTTCTATAAGAGGTTTAATATGGCGTTTGTAGTTATCAGGATGATTTGACAAACCAATATAGACCAGTATCTCCTGTCTTTTCCTTGCTATCCTACAGAACCCAAGAATCTTTATAGCTTGTTCACTTAATCCTTCTTCAACTTGGGACAGCTCTTGGGACACTACTTGGGACAACGGATGTTTCTTCAAAACGGTCAAGAAATAGTTTCTGTCCGAGTCGGTAGTAAACTCCGGCGGCGGTGAGCGGTTGACTCCCATTGCCTTATAGATTTTTGGGAAGCCAGTAGCCCTGCCTTCCGTCAGGTCCAGTTCCTTCAAAAAATCGCCGATACGCCGATTTCGGTAATTCCGTGCTACGATTCGTCTCTTTTTCAGTGCTTTGGCGTCCACCGGGGGGAGGGGACCGGGATAACTCAAAATTTCTATGCAATCCAGACGAACATTTACTTCAATTCGATTCTGATGTTCATAACCGCGGTGGTATACGGCATTAGCAAGTGCTTCTTCTACGGCTTCGTAGGGATAATTGTAAAATCGCAACACTTCTGCCTGTCCAGGAACCTTTTGAACTTCCTCTCTAATGACGGTTGTCTTTACATAATGCAATGCATCGCGCAATTGCTGGTGAATCGGTCCTGTGAAGGTTTTTTCTGTAAAATGGTCGCCGATTTCATCTTGGTAGATCACTACATCGATTCCTGCCCCAACAAAGTATTCTTCAGGATGATCGCTGAACATCAGCAAGCCAATATTAACCGGTCTCAAATATTCTGTTGGCCCTTGGACAATCTTCATTTGTTCACACAATTCGGTAAAAGGAATTTGTGTTGACTCTTCATATAAATCGCTCTCTACCTCTTTCAGAAACGCCTGAATATTGGCAAGATTTAAATCTTTAACATCTGCGTGATGATTTATTCTATCATCAAAAGGAATTCTGACAGCGATTTCCCGCAGTTGTCGTTCTTCTGTTTGATTGGCTTTGCATGTTTGAGAACCTCGTCTGATGTAAATTGCTTTAGAGCTTCTATCACCAAGTGACATCGGTGCTTTATAGGGACGCTCATCGCCGCCATATACCCAGAGGATCAAAATATGTTTATCCTGATAAATCTCTGGTTGAACCACCGGCAAATAGTAGGGGTCCAGTTTATGAAAAAGACCAATGAGTTCATTTTGAATTTTATCCAGTTGATTGGGCTCTAACCCACTTGGTGGTAAAACAGGTCTGCCATTCCTTTCCTCAACTCCCAGAATGACATACCCACCGCCCCAGTTATGGATATCGTTGGCAAACGCACAAATGGCGTGAATAACATCTTCAGGATTCCATCCCTTCTTGAATTCAAGGCGTTCCCACTCCATAACTGAACCGTTGATCAACTTATCGATATTTAACGGTAGTGCCATTAACCAAAAATCTCCTTCGTTAATCTGGCGTTCCCCTCCTCCAGTTGGTAAATGGGGTCAGGTCTTTAATTTTAAATTTCAGCTTCTTGCTGCCAACTATCCTCTTTCTATATTATACAGTCAATTTCATAAAAAGTCAAGAAAAGAAATAAAAATGTAATTTTTGTTTTAACGACCCCGTAATCCCCTTAACTAACTTTTATACCAAGATGAATGAGAAGAGCTTTTTCTGTCTCTCGCACTTTATTTAAAGACAATGCTCCCAGCGATTTAACCAATCTCTTTTTATCAATCGTCCGAATCTGATTGCACTTTGCCTTAGAATCCCTGGCTAATCCCGTCTTTTCTGCAGGGAGGAAGACTTCAAACGGATGTATCCTCTCTGTTTTTGAAGTAATGGGAATTACAGTTACTGTAGCTGCAAATTGGTTATTTCTATCATTTGAGATCACTATAGCCGGTTTTGCTTTACCTATCTCAGTACCAACTACAGGCTCTAAAGAGACAAGCCAAATTTCTCCTCTTTTTGGAAAGTTCACTTCCATGATTCAAGTGTAATCTCCTCCCACTCTTTATCAACTTCCCTGTCTTCTCTACAAGTTGCTTTATACCCCTCGACTAAAAGTTTGTCCAGTTTTTCTCTCCTGATTCTTTCCAACCTCTCTTTCACCGCCTCAGCAATAAAGCGACTCTTATTGGAGATTGCTTCTAACTCCTGAGCCAGATCTTCTGGCAAAGTAATATTAAGTCTCTTCATGCTTATCACCTCCTGTATAAATTATACATCAAAAAGTGCGCATTGTCAAGAAAAAAATTATTGGCACTGTAAACGGTTCGGCTGAGCGGCTCGGCTGAGCTCGCCGAAGGCTCACCGAAGACAGCGCCCAACCAAACTACATTTCATTCCAAACGGTATCGCTTCATTGGTAAGGCTGAAGCCTAGCGTTACATTTGCCCCGCTATTTTGCATTACCTCACAGAGTCCGTCCATAGGTCGCGGACTCGTATGAGATCCGTATCCATACGGATCTTAAGATGGATATGGACAAGGTAATGCACTCCATACCCATTTCTCAACTTGCATACCCCACAAGAGACACGCAGGGCAGATTTAAACATACTTTTCTACATATCGCCTGCCTGCCGTCAGGCAGGGTAGACGGGCTAAATTTTGAATAAAATATCCCTCGGAATGCAGTCTGCATCCGAGGGATATTGGGGTATATACCGGCGACGGGACTTGAACCCATGACACCCTGATCCACAGTCAGGTGCTCTTCCATCTGAGCTACGCCGGCTCACATTAGCATTCCTCCGTCCACATGTATAACCTGACCGGTTATATACGAGGCGGAGTCAGAAACGAGGAAGAGGACGAGATTTGCAACATCGTCCGGGCTGCCAGACCTCCTCATCGGGATGGATTTCAGATATGCCGTCTTCACCTCATCCGAAAGCCTCTCCGTCATTTCGGTTTCTATAAATCCGGGCGCAATTGCGTTTACGGTAATTCCCCGAGTGGCGACCTCTTTTGCCACCGATTTTGTAAATCCTATAATTCCCGACTTCGATGCGGCATAGTTTGCCTGCCCCCTGTTGCCTATAATCCCGATGACGGAGGAAATATTCACTATCCTCCCCCATCTATTTTTCATCATGGAGCGAAGCACCGCATGTGTGGTGTTGAATGTCCCCTTGAGATTGACCCGTATCACGGAGTCAAACTCTTCCTCACTCATTCTCAAAAGTAAATTATCCCTCGTTATGCCCGCATTGTTGATCAATACATCGATTTTACCAACATCCTCCAATAAAGCCTTCACATTTTTATTCACATCTTCGTAACTGGATATATCCACTTTCACAAATTTTACTCCGAGTTCATCCGCGGTCTTCTCTCCCTCCTCGCTCACATCCCATATAAATACCCCGCTTCCTTGCTCCTTCAACGAGGCAGCTATCGTCTTCCCTATCCCCCTCGCACCCCCCGTTACAATACTTATCTTCTCCGCCATATATCCTCCTCATTCAGCATCAGGCATTGTCAAAAATCTAACCACAGACCTGCCTGCCGGCAGGCAGGGAGCACAGAGATTAAAAGATTGATTGAAGTTTATCAGTTAACAACAGAGATTTAAGAGATTACTTCCTTTTTAACAGGGAACTTAAGAGATTGAAAGAGAATTTTTATCTTTTTTTTAATCTCATACATTTCTCGTTCCATCCCTGTTAATTTAAAGCTTTTCATCAACAGAGAACTTAAGAGATCTGAAGAAAATTTAAGAGAAAAAATATCCAGTACCAATCAAGTTGCCTTCTGTTGTATTATACTACATTTTTTTCAAAATGTCAAATAAAAAATGAGTCGCCGTTATGTAGAATTAACCGCACCTGCCTGCCGCCTGCCTGCGGTAGGCAGGCGGCAGGCAGGTTTAATTTTGGGGAATGTCCCAAAGTATTGCGATTTCGTCAAAGCTATCTATATTGGATGTCAACAAGTTTCATTTCAATAGAGGATTTATTGCACAGAATTCGTTACAGAGTGCAATAAGGGATATTAAAGATAAGATTGCCACGTTCACTTCGTTCACTCGCAATGACAGGTGTCCTCTTTTTTGTTATCACAACACTTCGGGACAACGTCTAATTTTTGATTTTTGATTTTTGATTTTGTTTATCCTGAACATGGGGGTATGGAGAAGGGCGAGGGTTTTCTCTTCCTCTGTAAGACTATCCACCGAATATCCTATGCCCATATCGTGGAGAACCGATCTATATTTGTCTATAACCATCTCCATATCGACATCGAGAGAAATACTTCCCTGAAGGAGAACGAACTCGCCTTCCCTCTTCTGGGCACTTCCTATAATCTTTTTATCACCGCTTACGACTTCGTATCTGCTCTTAGATTGAAAGCATAAAGGAGACCTTTCACCACCCGATCTTGTTCTGACTATCTCAGCGTCTATTTCAAGCCGTCTCACCGCTTCTACGAGTATACGGGACGACCTCATATAGGTCTGCAGTACATTCCCTCCAAACACGGAATCATCTCTTTTGCAACTTATACTGTACGAGAGGTCATCCTCATGCACCACAGCCCTTCCGCCGGTTGGTCTCCTTACGAGGTAATATTCCGCACCGTCGACGGTATCCGGACACTGAAGCCTGCCAATACTTACACAGGGGGGGGCAAACCAGAAGAAACGAATGGTTGGGGGTGTACTACCCTCTTTGAACTTCTCAAGAATGGCGGAATCCACTGCCATATTATATGCACCTTCATCCTCACCTGTAATTATAAGTCGGAACATATTACATTCCCTCAATACTGCGGAGTTTTTCTATGAATGATTGGGGTGTATCGGTGCTAATCAGTTCCTTTATATTCTTTTTTTTCTCCAGTATTTTTATAAGTTTTGCAAGGATGTATATGTAGAGTTTTGTTTCACTTTTGGGGGCGAGAATCAGGAAGACGAGATTTACGGGTTTACCATCCAGTGAATCGAACTCAACGCCCTCTCTGGACACACCCACAAGAATTAGGATGGAAGGAATCCCGTCTATGCGGGCATGTGGCACGGCAATTCCATTGCCGAATCCCGTGGATTCGAGTTCCTCTCTCTTCATTATCCCCTGAAGTATCTTCTTGCTATCCAGAGATTTGGATTTAAGAAGACCCTTTATCACTTCTTTCTTATTCCTTGCCCCCAAATCTATCTTAATGTTTTCCTCTTTCAGATAGTCTAATATATTTACCATGACACCCCCATATTGAACAATGCAAGAATCAAACCTGCCTGCCGGCAGGCAGGAATCAAAATGTAAAATGACAACTTGCCTGACGTCTGCCCCGCTTCGGCGGGGGCGGACCGGTAGTGCCGGGTGTTATCTTAAGAAATCCAGAAAAGGCTCCAATTTCTTCTTTCTATTTTTATGGCGGAGTTTTCTAACTGCCTTTTGCTCAATCTGTCTCACCCTTTCCCTTGTGACATCGAACATATTACCAACCTCTTCGAGTGTACGGGAAACACCGTCTATGAGACCAAATCGCATTTCAATAACCTCTTTCTCCTTCTTTGTAAGCGAACTCAATATCTCATCGATCTTGCACTTTAAAAACATCCTTCCGATTTCCTCCGCGGGTGAACCGGTGTTCTCATCCGCTATGAAATCGCCGAAAAATGAATCCTCATCGCTACCCACCGGTTTATCAAGGGAAATGGTATCCTGTGCGATTCGGTATACTGTCCTTATCTTTCTCTCCGAAACATCGAGAATTAAGGACAATTGCTCTGTGGTGGGCTCTCTCCCGTGCTCCTGAATAAATTGTTTTGTTGCCTTGAGAACACGATGTGAGAGTTCGAGCATATGCACCGGCACACGAATAGTCCTTGACTGGTCCGCAATTGCCCTCGAGATGGCTTGCCTTATCCACCAGGTGGCGTATGTAGAGAATTTGTACCCCTTGCGATAATTAAACTTTGCAACCGCCTTTATGAGACCGTTGTTGCCTTCCTGGATGAGGTCGTCAAACTCCAACCCCCTGCCGGTGTATTTCCTCGCTATAGACACCACAAGTCTCACATTCGCATTTACCATAGACTCTTTAGCCGTTTCAACCTTCTGGTGGTACTTCTTTATCCTCTTGATGAGAGCGGGAAGGTTCTCTATTTTTATTCCCAGTATTGCCTCAAGCTCGCACTTGCAAGATTCGTTGCCCTTTAATTCCTCCAGATACTCTTCAAGGGTGCTTACGATCTCATCCAAATACAGAAAATGAAGTCCGAGGTCAATGACCATCTCCTTTATTTCTTCTTTCTTCTTCTCCATCTTCTCAAGCATTTCCCTGTGATACAGTTTGAGTATTTCCGTTCTCTTTTCGTCGATCTTATCAAGACTCGATAATATTCTCCCCTTCTCTTTTCGTAGTTCACGTCTTGAGGGCTCCACAACACCTATACGCACAAATTCATCCGGTGGTATCCTGTTCGTCAATATCTTTTCCCTGTACGATAACAACTTATCGATGGCAACGAGTGTTGAGAATGCAGCCCTCGTAATCTGTTCATATCCACATTCTATCGTCTTTGAAAACTCGATCTCTTGTTCCTTATTGAGAAGGACGGATCGGGACATCTCTTTCAAGTATATCTTCGTGGGGTCCTCAAGCCTATCCCCCATGACGGGCAATTCCTGCAACTTTTTATTCTCCGATTCATCTTCCCCGGAAATGGTAACCCCCTGCTCACGAAGGTCAGATATAATTTTATCTATGTCACCCGGCTGTATTAATTCCGTGGGAAGTAATTTGTTTAGGTCTTCGTAGGTGAGGTTACCTTTAACATTGGCGTACTTGAGAATCTTGATATAATCTATTCTCATCATCCCTCCAGTCCCTTCAAAGGGCATTTTTAAATTAACTACTTATATTGTTTCCCTTGCCTCTCGTTGCATTTTTTCGTATTTTATAATGAGTTCTTTTAAACGTCCTTGATCGCTTTCTCGCCTCATCATCTCTCTCATAGTTTTAAGATTACTTTTTATATCCCAGTTCCTCAGCTTTTTTAACAGGCAATTTGTTACCTCCAATTCCTCCCCCTTTCCTCTCTCGGTAAATAAAATCTCCCCCACAATTCTTCTTAGATCGGGTTTTATCCTGTTCATTGCTCCCTCAGAATCAGTTATCTTCTCTTTAAAAATTTCTTTAATCGCCGGGGTCTGTATAACATCCTCCGATTTTTTTACGAAATTCCATACAGACTTATCCTTTAAAGCAAAACCCAAGAGCTCTGCCTCCACCCTGCTCCTCACATCCACATAATTCCCGCGTTCAGTACTTCTTCCTTTGCTACCCCCAACTGCAAGTAATGATTTACTTATGCCAAGCCTCTTGGAAGCCTCGCCAGTCCATACTTCCATTCTTATTGGGTCATTCAAGAGAGACAGTATATTCCTTACTACATTTATTAAAACGACTTTATCATCTGGATTATCTATTTTTTTTTCATTTATAACAAATTCGAGGAAGTCCACGGTTGTCTTCAAAAATCTCCCGTAATCAATTCCCCTTTCCCTAACGAGAGAGTCGGGATCGTACCCCGCAGGTGGTACTGCCACCCTAACACCGAGTGAGTTTTTCAGGAGGATATCTACGGCCCTTCTCGCCGCCTTCAGCCCGGCATCATCGGAATCATAAAATATAACGGTATTTCTCGCATACCTCGATAGGAGACTTGCCTGTCCATCTGTCAGCGATGTTCCCAGAGAGGCGACCACATTCTTAACCCCCGCCTGCCATACAGACAGAAGATCCAGATTTCCCTCAACCAGAACGGCGAGTTTCTCCTTCCTTATATCCCCCCTCGTCTGATGCAATCCATACAGGGTATTCGACTTCTTATATACCTCCGTGTCTGGAGAATTCATGTATTTTGGTAGTTGACTATCATCTACAACCCTGCTGCTGAAGCCGACAATTCTTCCGGCGGTATTGAACACGGGGAACATGACCCTCTTTATGAACTTGTCCCTGCCTTCTGTAACGAGTCCTGCCCTTTCAAGTAGCTCCCGCTTTATTCCCTCTTTCAATGCACTCTCAATGAGGTATCTCTGTGAGCCGGGTGCATAACCCAGCTTGAAGGCAACTATGGTGTCGTTTTTTACTCCCCTTTTTTTAAGATAAGCAAGTCCCGGTTTACCCCGCGGTTTCTCAAGCAGCGTATCGTGATACAACCCACCCGCATATTCCAACACCTTCAGTATGTCTAAATTTTTTTCCTCTTCCCCTTTTATCGCTATCCCCGCCCTCTCCGCAAGAAATCTCACCGCTTCCGGGAATGTCATACCCTTGTATTCCATAAGGAATGTGATCACGTTTCCACTCTTCCCACACCCGAAGCAGTGATAAATTCCCCTCTCGGGAGACACGAAGAAACTCGGGGTCTTCTCCGTGTGAAATGGGCAGAGTGTTCTATAGTTCTTGCCCGATCTCTTGAGTTCGAGAAACTCCGATACGACATCTTCTATCGGGTTCTCATCCCTGATCCTGTTTAATGTGTCCTCTGTAAATCTCATAGGAGACTACTGGGTTAATGCGTTAATGGGTTGATGCGTTAACGGGTTAATGCGTTAATGGGTTAATGCGTTAATGGGTTAATGCGTTAATGGGTTAATGGGTTGATGCGTTAATGGGTTGATGCGTCAATGGGGACTACACCGCATCACTCCGCTTTGCTTGTAACGACTTAACTAACGCAAGCAACTTATTTTCTACCTTGTAATGAAGTTCGTCAAAGCTCTCAAAATCTTTTTCCCTCAATTGGCCTATAAGCTTAACGCCAATTACACGGGTCATGACCTCGCCCGAAGACCCAAGTGCAACATTTAGAAAATATAAATATTCGTTAATAGACCTTCGGCAGTATCCCTCTGCAATATTGGAGGCAATCGATTGAGCAGAACCAAGAATCTGCCCCCTCAATCTGAAGTCTACATTGGGAGTCCCGCACATTATACCAGATGTAAGTTTGAATAATTCCATTGCATCTTGCCATACTTCCAACTTCATATATCCACGATTAATATTTCTTCTTTTCGTATACTCTTTCACTTTTTCTCCTATCAATTCATCACTATCGCGACCAGGAGGTCGCTCCTACCAAAAACCCATCATCCCATTAACCCACCATCCCATCACCCCATCACCCCATCACCCCATCACCTCACTACAATCTGATCTTCCCCACCGTAACTCCGTCGCCTCCCTCCTCTAAAGGAGCGAGTTCAAACGATTCTATCCTGTCATCCTTTGAGAGGAACTCCCACACCGCATTTTTTAAAATACCCTTTCCCACACCGTGTACTATCCTGAAATTTCTCTCTCCCAGCAGCCACACATCGTCAATGTATCTCTCGAGTTGTGGAATTGCCTCATCGACCCTGAGGTTGCGTATACTTATCTCACCTTTTAACTCTCTATTCCTCGCAAATCTCACATGGTGTCGTGATTCAGCCCTCACTTCACGGGGTTTGTCTACGGGTTCGACGGATTCTGGCGGTATCTCAAACCGCACATCATCTACCTGTAGAGTTATCCTCTTCTCGGTGATAACTATTATCCTTCCCACAACATCCAGCGAGCGAATTCTCGCCGCATCACCAACCCTGAAATTATGGTTTTTTACTCTCTTCTCAGTTTCAACCTTTTTCATACCTCCCAATTCACGTTTCAACTCTTGCTCTATCTCCCGCTTTATCCTAACTATGCTCTCCCTTTTTGCGTTGCTCTCCCTTATTTCCCTCACAAGATTTTCCACTCTTTTTCTCGCCTCGAGAAGTATTTTTTTCCTCTCTTTTTTAAGTCTTTCTACCCCATCTCCCCATTTCTTCCTCAGCAATTGTGCACTCTCAAGTTGATTTTCGAGATTTTTTTCCCTCTCTTCTAACTTTCTCTTCAATTCGGAAGCCCTCCCCTTCTCCTCCTCCAGTTCTCTTAAGAGGTGCTCGGTCTTCAGCATATTCTTGTCTGCGAGTTCCTCTGCCCTCTTTAGAAGTCCATCATCTATTCCAACGAACCTCGCGGTCTCAAGCCACAGTGACTCTCCGGGAAATCCAATACCAAGTCTGTATGTTGGAGCACCGTTTTTAGTTTCCATCCTCGCATTCTGCATACCATCTTCTCCCGCGACAAAGAACTTAAGGGCGGTGGAATGGGAAGTGGCTATGGTGATGGCATTCTTCCCGGTAAACACTTCGAGAAATGCGGAGGCGATCGCCCTTCCACCGTCGGGTTCTGTGCCCCTATCGATCTCATCAACGAGAAGGAGACTCTTCCCCGCGGCACGGTCCTGCATTCGTTTCAGTTCTTTTAAATGGAATGAGAATGACGATTCCCCCGTCTCTATGGAGGACTCATCGCCTATATCGACGAATATCTCATCAAAGACGGGAAAGACAGAATCGGGTGACGCGGGAACGGGAATACCCGATTGTGCCATAATTGAGAGGATTCCCACCGTCTGCAACGCAACGGTCTTTCCTCCCATATTGGGACCCGTTATAAGAAGAGTTGTAAATTTTCTACCGATCTCCATATCGAGCGGGACAACATCTCTCTTCAACTGGAGAAGCGGATGTTTGCCCCCGATTATCCTTAAAAATCTATCCCCAACCTCGGGTATCTGCCATCCCTTTCTCCTCGATATATCGGATATCGCTACGATGGCGTCGTATTCACCGAGCACATCGAGGTTATGCTTGAGCTCGGGAAGTTTCTTACTGAGGGACGCGTTTAACTGTCTTAAGACCCTCTTCTTCTCCTGTTCAATTCCCTTCGCCGCAATTTCAACCTCGTTGTTGAGGGGGACGCAGTCCGTAGGTTCGACGAAGAGAGTACTCCCTCCCCTCGATATATCGTGCACTATTCCGTCTACTTTCTTCCCCGCTTTCACGGGTATCACGTATCTCCCGCCCCTTAAGGTAACTCCCTTCCCAAGCCTGTCTCTTAACCTTTGTCTGGAATCCCCAAGTTTCTCCTCCAGCTCCAATATCCTCCCGGTGATGATCTCTCCATCTTTTTTTACCACAGCCGTTATCTTCTGTTTTTCCTCGGCGAGGATGGAGATCGAAGAGACAAGAGATGATAGATATTGCCATCTATCATTCTTTGTAAAATAATTCCTAAGTTCCCTCAAGAAATCAAGGAAACCCGCAACCTCGAGGAGTTCCTGCGGTGAGAGTGTATCACCCCCCCCGAGGTTCGTAAGGATAGCCGACAGATTCTCCTCGCTGTACAAGGGGGGTGTCTCCATTTCCATACCTTCCCTTATGAATGCATATCGTCTTTCTATTGCCTCTGCCTCATTGAGCGGGGAGAGCTTTTCTATTGCGTGCTTTCCCCTTTTTGTACCCGCCCTCTGTGCAATTAAGGAGATGACCTTATCAAATTCAAGTCTCTCTGTACAGGTCATAATCTAACTATTTTTTACTTCCCTTTCTCGACGCCCACAATCTTTTGGCGTTCTTCTGCTTACGCCGTTCGGACGGCTTTTCGTAGTACTCACGTTCCTTCAGCAAAGACAGTATGCGATTCTTCTCGCATTCCCTCTTAAATCTACGAAATGCAGCTTCAAACGACTCTCCATCCCTCACCTTCACCGACAGCATCCATTTCACCTCCCTTCATAAGTTTAACTGCAGAGTTCGCAGAGAACACAGAGATTTACTTTTTAATGTCCTGCGAAGTATAAACATATATACACCGATCTTTTCCAAACAGGGATTTAAAGAGATTGAAAGAAATTTTCCTTTTTCATTTCTTATCTACCTGTCGTCTGCCTGCAGGTAGGCAGAGTAGACAGGTTTTTTTCTCTTAAGTTCTCTTTCAATCCCTGTTAAATTTATTCTTGTCCATACGGATCTTGCGATTATTCATCCCCGATTTTCTATTTTGCAGGACTCGTCAGTATTAAAATCACCTTGATCCAATAGTGACTTTCTTTTGATTCTTTACGACATATCATGCTACTCATTTTGTTTTGCATCAGCAAGCTGATGCACTCCATCATGTAAGGTTTTTTGTGAGACTGATATCACTCATTTTATCTTTTTTGTCTCTCTTTTATCTTTCTAAGCCAGAAGGTATCTGTAATATCCCGAGACCTGAATGAGTCCTTTTTCATCTCAAGGAGACAGTCTATGCTTACTACAGGTATTTTCACCCCACCTATCTCTTTCTCTATCATCCCGCTGGAAGCCCTTTCATAATCTACATCCCATATCTTTGATATAAGGTCTATGTCAAGATACCTCCCTGTGTCACTTGCTATTAACACAGTGCTATATCTGCTCAGATCATCATCTCTGAGCTCTTTTATCTTGGGATTAATATCTTTCAACGCCTTTTTGATCTTCTCTATATTATCCCGAGAGGGGTCGAGGATAAAATCATAATCCACCGTCTTGCGTTCCTGTTTGGCAATGTCCTTAACTCCATGTAATTTGATAGCATAACCACCACATACCACATATCTTACTCCATGCTCATTCAAACTCCTGCATACCTCTATGAACTCTTTATCTATTTTCAATTTTCTTCTCCCATGCCTTGACTACCCTCAAGGCTTCATCTTTGTGCTTCTCCTCGGGTGTTCTAAATCTATATACCCCCGGGGGGTAGGCTTTAATCCTGGTTCTCATATACTCATAGGTATCAATGTCCTCGAGTTTTTTTCCCTTCTCAAGCCAACGCTCGAAATAAGACCTGTTTGCTTCCTCAAAGGTCTTAAACCTATATATCCCCGATTTCATATCCCTCTTTTTCAGAACGCAGATAAACGCAGATTGAAGAGATTTTTTGTCCTTTTTTTCTTTTCTCTTCCCTACGGATCCGTATGGATATATTCTCTTCCCTGCCTACCGGTCCCTACGGATCCGTATGGACAGGGAGGCAATCCCTGTTATTTTTATTTCTTCAATTCTCCTACAATTGTTTACAGTAGCCTTGATAATTTCTCTATGAGTTCTCTCGTCTCCCTCGACGGATTCCTCGGGACATCCACGAACACCTCTACCAACTGGTTTCCCCTGCCATACCCGCCAAGTTTCGGCATACCCCTACCCCGCAATTTAAACATCTGTCCCGACTGTGTTCCGGATGGAATCTTTAAATTCACATTCCCGGAAAGTGTTCTTACCTTAATCTTACCCCCCAGAACTGCCACCGGGTACGGAAGTGGAACCCTGATGTGTACATCGTTTCCCCTGCGGGTAAATAGGGGATCGGGTTTCTCCTCCACAACCACTATGAGGTCTCCCGTCGGCCCCCCATGCTCACCCGCATTTCCCTGACCTCTCAACGAAAGATAATTCCCGTTCTGCACCCCCGCCGGTATTTTTACCTTTATTGTCGCCGTCTTTTTTATAACTCCGGTACCGTTACAGGTAAGGCACGGTTCTTCTATAACTCTTCCCGAACCTTCACAATTTGGACAGGCAGAGACGCTCGAGAACTGACCAAATATTGTACGCTGGGTTTGCCTCACCCTTCCCTGCCCACCACATACGGGACAAACCTTTGAGCCCTTTCCCCCTTTGCCACCACAGACCTCGCATCTCTCATAGCGTTTGACACGGATTGTTTTCTCCACCCCGCTGTAGATCTCCTTAAGGGTGAGGGGTATCCTCACCCTCATATCCCCTCCGCGGGTTACACGCCTTCTTGTTCCGGTCGTTCTACCACCAAAAAACTCGTCAAATATGGACCCTCCTCCAATGAAATCGCCAAATCCACCCCTAAATATCTCGCTGAATAAATCACCCAGGTCGGTCTGATGCATCCTCACGAAGTCTCCCATATCAAAACCACCGGGCCCGTACCTCTGAGATACGCCTTCGGGTCCATACCTATCATATGCAGCCCTCTTCTGGGGGTCTATAAGCACATCATACGCCTCTGAAATCTCTTTGAACCTTTCCTCGGCTTCACTCTTATTATTGGGGTTCATATCCGGATGGTATTTCCTCGCGAGTTTCCTGTAAGCTGTCTTTATCTCATCCGATGATACATCCTTTGAGACCCCGAGTATTTCGTAGTAATCCTTTGCCATAACATTTAGTCATTGGGTCATGCAGATAGATTGTAGATTTTGGATTGTAGGTTACAGATAACTGCATACTGCCTACTACTTAATCGCCTACGCCTTACGCCCTACTCCCTACGCCCTACTTATCCTCATCATTCTTCTTCTCTTCCTCATCTACCACCTCGTACTCTGCCTCCTGTGGACCTTCCTCCTTTTTGGGTTCCTCCTTCTTCTCTGTCTTACCCTCCTCCGTCTTACCCTCCTCCGTCTTACCCTCCTCCGTCTTCTTGTACATCTCTTCAGCCAATTTATAAGATGCCTTTTGCACCCCGTCCATCGCTTTCTTTATTGCCTCTGTATCATTACCATTTTTCACCTTCTTCAAAGATGCGATGGCATTCTCTATGGCACCTCTCTCCTCCTGCGTCACCTTATCGCCAAATTCCTTCAATGACTTCTCTACCGAATAAATGACTGTATCTGCCTGGTTTCTCGCTTCTATCAGCTCCTTTTTCTTCCTATCTTCCGCCTCGTGCTCTTTCGCCTCCTTCTGCATCTTCTCTATCTCTTCCTTGGATAACCCCGAGGAGGATGTTATACGGATAGATTGCTCCTTGCTCGTTGCCTTGTCCTTGGCAGAGACATGCATTATTCCATCGGCATCTGTATCAAATGTAACCTCAATCTGTGGAATTCCCCTCGGAGCGGGGGGAATACCCATAAGGTCAAATCTGCCGAGTGTGCGATTGTCCGTTGCCATTGGACGTTCTCCCTGAAGTACATGTATGGTAACGGCTGTTTGTCCATCCTGTGCAGTCGTAAATATCTGACTCTTACGGGTGGGAATCGTGGTATTTCTCGGTATTATCGGCGTCATAACCCCTCCAAGTGTCTCGATACCAAGTGTGAGTGGGGTTACATCCAAAAGAAGAACTTCCTTTTTCCCCTCTTCTCCCGTTGAAAGCATATCACCCATAATGCTCGCGCCGATCGCAACAACCTCGTCGGGATTTACACCCTTGTGTGGCTCTCTACCAAAGAAAACCTTGACAAACTCCTGCACCTTTGGCATCCTCGTCATACCACCCACGAGTACTACCTCGTCTATATCCTCAATGCCCTTTATACCGGAGCCTGCCTTCTTCGATGCATCTTCAAGCGCCCTTTCCGTTGGCGGTCTCATGCGTCCCAGTAGATCCGACACCAGCGATTCGAGTTTCGCCCTCGTCAGCTTCATCTCGAGATGCTTTGGACCTGATGCGTCCGCCGTGACGAAGGGAAGATTGATGTCGATCTCAAGAACCGTAGAGAGTTCGCATTTTGCCTTCTCTGCGGCATCTCTGATACGCTGAAGGGCTGCCTTGTCCTTCCTCAAATCGATTCCGTGTTCTTTTCGGAACTCATCGGCAATCCAATCCAATATCTGCTGGTCAAAATTGTCTCCACCGAGGTGCGTATCACCATTTACCGCGATAACCTCAATTACCGGCGGTGTCTCTCTCATGTCTATCTCCAGGATGGATATATCGAATGTTCCGCCACCCAGGTCAAACACCGCAACCCTCTGTTTCTTTGAGGAACCGAGACCGTATGCAAGCGATGCGGCGGTTGGTTCGTTTATGATTCTCGGCAGCTCAAGCCCCGCTATCTTTCCGGCATCCTTCGTTGCCTGTCTCTGCGAATCGTTGAAATAAGCGGGAACGGTAACCACTGCCTTTGTGACCTTCTCTCCGAGATATGCCTCCGCTGCCTCCTTAAGGTATTTGAGTATCATAGAAGATATTTCGGGCGGTGAAAACTGCTTGCCGGCAACAAGTACCCTTGCATCTTTATGTGGACCCTCTGCAACCTTATACGGCACAAGTTTCATCTCCTCTGTGACCTCGTTATATCTCCTGCCCATAAACCTCTTTATGGAATATATCGTATTCTCTGGATTTGTTATCATCTGTCTCTTCGCCGAAGGACCAATAACCCATTCCTTTGTCTTTGTACTAAATGCAACCACAGATGGTGTGGTTCTGCCACCTTCGGGATTGGGTATGACAACCCTCTCACTACCATCCACGATAGCAACACAGGAATTTGTCGTTCCAAGGTCTATACCTATTACCCTCTCTTTCTTTGCCATAATATCACCTCCTTTTCTGCGCCACCACAACCCTTGCGGGTCGGGCGAGCTTTCCCTTTAGGCTGTACCCTTTTTCCAATTCTTCGACAACAATCCCATCCTTATGCTTAGAGGGAACTACAGATACCGCTTCATGGTATCTGGAGTCAAACTCCTTGCCCACCGATTCAAATGCCTCAACCCCCTCTTTCTTTAATATGCTTAAAAGGTGTTTATATATCAGTTCGATGCCCTTGAAGAATGTATCGTCTTTATGTTTCACTTTGAGTGCCCTCTCAAAATTATCGACAACCGGAATGAGTTCCTTGAGGAGTCCCTCATTTGCATACTTCATAAATTCCTCAAATTCCCTTTTCATACGCTTCTTGTAGTTTTCAAGGTCCGCAAGTGCCATAAGATATTTATGCTTCAACTCCCCGATCTCCTTGTTCTTGGTTTTCAATTCTTCTTCAAGCTCCTTCTTTATTTTTTTCTTACCCATACACCCCCCAGAGCAAAATTAAACCTGCCTGCCGGTAGGCAGGAATCAAAAATTAAGATTGTTATTTTAGGACGCAGATTTACGCTGATTATTAAGATTTTTTTCATTTCTTTTTTTAATTACCAAATGTTCTTCTTTTAACCTATTAAAGAACAAGATTACGAAATGTTTAAAAAATAATTTTAGAGTAGAGATCGCTCCTACTTTTTCCTTTATCCTTTATATACTCGTTACTATCATTCCAATCCTGTCCCACCGTATCTTCCTCATCAACTTATACATGGGGATTCCCTTTTCCCAGGACCAATGGATCATAAACGGCCTTCCCCTCAGGTTATCATAAGGTAATGGTCCCCAATATCGCGAATCATACGAGTTATCTCTGTTGTCGCCCATCAAGAACACGGTGCCCTCGGGAACCTCCACGGGTCCGAAGTTATCCCTCACATATCCCCCCGCATTCAGGAAATTGTCGTCTTCCCACAATTTCTGATAGCGTTTCAGGTCGTTCACCTCGAGTGGGGGAAACATCCTTCTATCTTTGTGAACGACATAGGGTTCATCTACCCTCTCTCCATTAACATACAATACCTTGTTTCTTATCTCAACGGTATCCCCCGCGATCGCCACACATCGCTTGACGAAGTCTTTATGCTCGAGTGGATATTTGAAGATGATGATCTCTCCCCTTTTGGGTCGACTCCATTTGAATACCATCTTGTTTTGAAATGGAACCTGCAACCCAAAGTTGAACTTCGTGGCAAAGAGGAAGTCGCCAATGAGCAGTGTGTCCTCCATAGAACCCGTGGGTATTTTGTATGCCTGAATCACATATGCCCTTATAAAGAGCACTGCCACAACAATATATAACAAATCAAGTAACCAGTTGGATTTCTTCTTATCTCTCATTTAGAACCCCCTGTAAAAGTCATAAGCATAGCCTCATTAACCACACGCTACCTCGACCAGAGAATATTTGATAGGAGCTACATATATAGTTGCATTTCGAGGCAGAAGGTTACAAAATCATTCTCTCACCACAAGAAACGCCTCCTTTGGCATCTCAACCATCCCTATGCGTTTCATCTTTTTCTTCCCCTCTTTCTGTCTCTCAAGCAATTTACGCTTTCTGGTTATATCCCCACCATAGCACTTCGCCGTCACATCCTTTCTTATTGGCGCAATCCTCGACTTCGCTATGATCCTGCCATCACTGGATGCCTGTATCACAACCTCGAACAACTGTCTCGGTATAATCTTTTTCAGCCTTCTCGTCAATCTTACCCCCTCGTGGTATGCCCTCTCTCTCGGGATTATACTTGAAAAGGCATCTACCTGTTTTCCATTGACCAGTATATCGAGCTTCACAAAATCTCCGGTTCTGTAGTCAATGAATTCATAGTCAAGGGAAGCAAAACCGCAGGATATGGACTTCAGGCTGTCGTAGAAGTCAAATATGATCTCGGAGAGTGGCATCTCGTATTCTATCTCCACCATATTCTCCCTGTGATAAAGAATGGATCTCTGTATACCCCTTTTCCCTTCGCAAAGCTCAAGTATCTTTCCTATATACTCCGGGGGTGTGAATATTTTTGCCCTCACGATCGGTTCATCTATGTTCTCAACTTCGGTGCGTTTGGGAAGCTGTCCGGGATTCTCGATCCAGGTGCTACTTCCATTACGGAGAGCAATCCTGTACTTTATATTGGGGGAGGTGGACACTATGGCGATACCCATCTCTCTCTCCAGTCTTTCCTCTATAACCTTTTTGTGAAGCATACCGAGAAATCCACACCTAAACCCAAATCCAAGTGCAGACGATGTCTCTGGTTCGAAAACAAGACTTGAATCTGTGAGGGCAAGTTTCTCGAGCGCCTCCTTTAACGAATCGTAATCCTCACCGTCCGCTGGATATACCCCGGCGTAAACATACGGAGTCACCTCACGATAGCCCGGGAGAGGCTCCACATTTTGAGTCCCAATTTTTGATATTTGATTTTTGATTTTTGATTTTACTATGGTGTCTCCCGTCCTTATATCCTTCGCGTTTCTTATATTGCATATTATGTATCCCACATCCCCCGATTCAAGCACCTCTGATTTCGTCCTGTCGGGTGAGAAGTAACCTACTTCCTGTGCCTCGAAACTCTTTCCGGTTCTAAAAAATCGAATTACATCCCCGGCACTTACATCCCCGCTCATAATCCTTACATAGGGGATAGCCCCCCTATATTCATCGTAGTACGAGTCGAATACGAGTGCCCGTAAGTGAGAACTCTCACTTCGCGGTGGCGGAATTCTCTCTATTATCGCGTCCATAAGTTCTACGACCCCCCATCCATTCTTTGCCGATATAAGAAGTATCTCTTCTGTATCCAAGAGGGTCATTAACTCTTCCCTCACATCGTCAATATGAGCATTTGGAAGGTCGATCTTGTTTATAACCGGAATTATTGTGAGACCGGCATCGAGTGCCATATAAAGATTACTCACAGTCTGTGCCTGAACCCCCTGGACTGCATCTACGAGCAGAACCGCCCCCTCACAGGCGGCAAGACTCCTCGTCACCTCGTAAGAAAAATCAACATGTCCCGGGGTATCTATGAGGTTGAATATATACCCTTTGTATCTCATTCTTATGGGATGCGCCTTTATCGTTATCCCGTGCTCCCTTTCAAGTTCCATCCTATCCAGAACCTGGTCTCTCATAAGTCTCCTCGGGATGGTATTCGTGATCTCAAGCATCCTGTCGGCAAGGGTAGACTTTCCGTGATCTATATGGGCAATTATACAAAAATTCCTCTTATCCATACTCCATTCACCACCAAGACACAAAGACACCAAGATTTTATATTTATTTTTTCCTTCGTATTCTTGGTGAACTTCGTGTTCTTCGTGCCTTTGTGGTTCTCCTAAGTTGCATCCTCTGGAACTGCAATTATGTTATCAATCAACCTTGCCCCGCCGAAGTGAACTGAAAGGGCAAGCAGTACGGGTCTATCTATCCTCTCTGTAAGTTTCAGGTTCTCACTATTAACAACCTCTATATACTCAATTCGTGCGGTCTTTTTTTCTTCTATCATCTTTTCCATTGCGCCAACAACCTCATCCACATTATCCTCACCCCCTTCTATCAGTTTTTTCCCAAGAAGCAAGGCGCGATAGAGAACTGCGGCATCCCTCCTCTCTTCCTCATTTAAGTACCTATTCCTCGAAGAAACAGCAAGCCCGTCTTCTTCTCTAACTGTGGGAGAGGTGACTATCTCCATATCAAGATTCATATCAGAAACCATTTTTTTAATCATCACCGCCTGCTGATAATCTTTCTCACCAAATACCGCAAGGTGGGGTTTCACGATGTTAAAAAGTTTCATACATATGGTTGCAACCCCCCTCATATGCCCGGGTCTTCTTGCCCCACAGAGTGTTGTGTCAAATCCCTCTACCTCTACATAGGTCGAATACCCCGGAGGATATATATCTTCGGTCTCCGGATAGAAAACTATATCAGCTCCTTTCTCTTCCAGGAGTCGCCTGTCACGCCCAAAATCCCTTGGATAAGTCAAAAAGTCCTCGGATGGTCCAAACTGCTCTGGATTTACGAATATGCTTACCACCACGATATCAGACAAAGATACAGCCCTGTCTACGAGAGACAGATGTCCCCCGTGTAAAAAGCCCATCGTGGGAACGAACCCAATCATTTTCTCCCTGCGGAGTTCACTGGATAGGGTCCGCATATTTCTCAAAGTAGTAATTACTTTCATGGATTTTATTATATAGTTCTAATATGGATACCTTTTCCTTTGGATGTATCAAAAGAGGGGCGATCTCCTTCAGGGGGATGAGTACGAACAATCTCTCGGCAAGTCTGGGATGAGGTATAACAATACCGGGTGCGTTTATCACCATATCGCCGAAAAAGAGTATATCTATATCAATCGTTCTCGGCCCCGATCTTTCATCTCTTTCTCTGCCGAGACGGGTTTCTATTCCGTGGATGTATCTAAGGAGTTCAAACGGCGAGCCAGAGGAGAAATCGTATTCGAGAACACAATTGAGAAACATCGGCTGTGGACTCTCGGTCACAGGTTCCGTTTCGTAAACCGATGATGCCTTTACGATTCTCCCGTAGTTGGAAAGAGATTTTGCAGCTTCTTTAAGATTAAATAACTTTTCTCCTAAATTAGACCCGAGACTTAGGTATGTTAACAATCAATATCACACTCCTTTAACTCACCCAAAAAGCAAACGGCATAAAATAGCCAGGATACAAAGATTTAAAAAAAACAAAAATGTATTGAATCCCCTTTCTATATATTATAACACAAAATTCCGAAAATTTCAAGTTTTTTTTGAAAAAAATCAATGTTTTCTGAAAAAGACTTGACAAAAGTGAAAAGTTGGTGTAAAATAAAAAACCAATCGGACGTCCCGCCTTTGGCGGGATCCCGAAGAAAGCGGGACAGATTCACCCCGTTAAATAATATAACGATAAATATCAGAGCGTTCTCGAAACAGTTCTATTTAACGGGGTAAACGCAGAAAGGCGCAGACGAAAATAGTAATTAATTTATTAAGTAATTAGAGTATCCACTACTCTGTTATACTCTGGCTTTGGCAAGCACTCTGTTCTAAAGGTCGTCGCTTTAATAATTCTATAATCTTAAAGTATCAGCGTAAATCTGCGTCCAAAAATAACAATTTTAATTTTTGATATTTGATATTTGATTTTACCCTGGGGGGTGTATGGCTCTCGTAGAATGTATCCCCAATTTCTCCGAAGGACGGGACCGGCATGTGGTAAAGGCAATTACCGACGAGATAGAGGCGGTGGATGGGGCCACGCTTCTTGATGTCGACCCCGGTGAGGCGACGAACAGAACCGTTGTAACATTCGCCGGAACACCCGAAGCGGTAGTTGAGGCGGCTTTTCGGGCGATAAAAGAGGCAAAAGAGCTAATAGATATGTCTGTGCATAAGGGGGAACACCCGAGAATGGGTGCGACCGATGTGTGCCCGCTTGTTCCCATATCGGGTATAACCGTAGAGGAGTGTGTTGAGCTCGCACACAAACTTGCCAAGAGAGTGGGGGACGATCTGGAAATACCCGTATATCTCTATGAACATGCCGCTACATCTCCCGAGAGAAAAAGCCTTGCTGATATAAGAAAGGGAGAATATGAAGGGCTCGCGGAGAAGCTCAAGAACCCAAACTGGGCACCGGATTATGGTCCCGCGAGATTTGACAAAAGGGCGGGTGCGACCGTTGTGGGGGTGAGGGAGTTTCTCATAGCATACAATGTAAACTTGAATACGAGAAATAAAAGGCTCGCTCATGAGGTCGCCCTCAATATTCGCGAGATGGGCAGGGCAAAGAGGGATGAGAAGGGAAAGATTTTAAGGGATGAGGAGGGTAAGATCGTAAGAGAAAAGGGAAGACTTAAGTGTGTGAGGGCGGTCGGTTGGTATATCGACGAGTATAACATGGCGCAGATATCTATCAATCTTACAAATTATAAGGTAACTCCACTCTATCGTGTGTTTGATGAGTGCTGCAAAGAGGCAGACAAGCTGGGACTGCGCGTGACGGGAAGCGAGGTCGTAGGACTTATTCCAAGGGATGCCCTACTTGAGGCGGGAAGACACTATTTACTGAGACAGGGAAGGTCTGCGGGTGTTCCCGAGAAGGAGCTCATAAGGATCGCCATTCAGACACTCGGATTGTCAGAAATAAAACCATTTATCCCCGGGGAGAAGATAATTGAGTACAGGGTAGAAAACAAGAAATCCCTCCTCGATGCGGCAACGAGGGATTTTATAGATGAGGTCTCTATGGACTCACCGGCACCCGGGGGCGGGAGTGTATCTGCCCTTTCGGGTGCCTTCTCCGGTGCCCTCCTGTCGATGGTCTGCATTCTCACTGTGGGCAAAAAGGGATACGAGGACGCCCAGGAGAGGGTCAAGGAAATTGGTGTGAAGGCACAGGGATTAAAAGATGAACTCATAAAACTCGTGGATGAGGACACAGAGGCATTCAACGGAATAATGTCCGCAATGAGACTTCCCAAAAAGACAGAAGAGGATAAGAAGAAGAGAGACGAGGCGGTAGAAAAGGCAACGAAAAAAGCGATCCTGGTTCCCCTGAGGATTATGCATGAGGGTAAAAAGATAATGGAGCTGTTGAAAGATGCCGCGGGCATATGTAATGTGAATGCAATATCCGACATCGCGGTTGCCGCACTCGAGGCGGAGACAGCGGTTAAGGGGGCGGCACTGAATGTAGATATAAACATTCCGAATGTGAGGGATGAAGAATTCAGAAAAGGGATAGGGGATGAGAGAAAAGAGATAGAGGAGGAGGTCGTGAAAATGAGTGGGGAGATAGAGCGGATGGTGAGAAAGAGGATGGGGTGATGGGGGTATTGGGCTATCAGGCATTCACTATTCACTGATAATTTTTTTCTTGACATTTTGAAAAATCGGGTGTATAATTTAGGTGATAGGTGTTAGGTGAAAGATAACTCATTTTGCATTTTGATTCCTGCCTACCGGCAGGCAGGTTTAATTTTCAATTTTACCCGGGGGTGCCTATAGGGCATAAGGGTATGCGACCTGGTAGAAAACTACAGTAATAGTTACCTATTGGCGTATACCCGCGTATACCTGTAGTACAGCAATTAAGCCAGGCCTCTGCCTGGCATTTTTTATACTGAATGAGAAATGATGCCTTCTAATATCATACCATTTGACAACTATAAAAAGATATATATCTTTTTAACGATAGCTGTTGCTTCCGAAATTTTGCTACTATTACCCGTATTCATAGGTACTTCCCTCCTTTCCTGTGCGATGTACTGTGTGTCAATTGCCCTTCCCGTTTTTTTTATTTTGCTTGCCATGCAAAATATCCTTTTGGGAACCTTTATTCTTATTTTATTGATTCCGTTTTTAAATATGGCGGCGAAAAAATTGGCTTTGTCAGCAGGTCCAATTGCCTTAACGCCAATGTCGTGTTTTATATGGTCCCTATTTGCAATCTTCTTTTTCGGGACCGTAATTAAGAATGAGAATACCGAAAAGTTTTCTTGTCCACACATAGATGGAGTATTAATCCTTCTTGTCATTTTTGCATTTTTATCCATATTGAGTTCATACTATATCGGAACACCTTTAAGTAGGTCTTCTACGGTATATGTAACCGCAGTGATTGAGCCTGTGCTCTTTTACTTCCTATTGAGAAATGCACTAACGAGCGAGAGTAAGATCAAATGGTTACTCTTTAGTATTGTTCTTTCTATGTGCATCGGGTGTGTTGTGGGATTCTATTTTATGCAATCGATAAGGGGTAATTTATCGCTTTTCCTAAGTACGAGAGGTGGTTCTCTTGGTTTTGGCTTTCGTGGAATAAATCTGTATGGAGTTGCTGCTGTTTTGGTATTTCCTCTTACGTTTCTATTCGCCGTTAATAGTGAAAATAAAATACAACGAATAATATCAGTTGGAGTCATGTTTATGATGTTTATATCTGCAATTACCTCTTTTACAAGGGGACTCCAGATTGCCCTTGCAATAGAAATTCTGATACTTTTGCTCTTTTACAGAAGTGGTAGAAAATACATTTATCCTATACCGGGATTAATTTCAATAGCTTTTCTGGCGTTCAGACAACAGCTTCTCATCCTCTTTATGCGGTTTTCGGAACCCGGCCCAAATGTACTCATCTCAAGCGCGGGTGCAAGGCTTGAAGCGTGGATAGTCTCTCTCAAGGTCTTTAAAATATATCCATTTGGACTCGGAGGGGGAAACTTTGATTATGCCTGGGAACAGTTCAAACCCCTCCATATAATTCCGATGGGGGCTTCACATAATATATTTTTGAGCGTTGGCACTGAATTTGGAGTGCTAACGATGATTATATTCATTATATTGTTTTTTCTTCAATTCAGAATGTGCTGGTGGATATTCAAGAACAGCAAAAATAAGTTACATAGAAATATCGCATTTATAATTACCGTATCTTTGATAGGATACTGTGTTTACGGTATGACAACAGGGGTTGAATTATCTCATATAATAAGATATTATCCGGTAACAACAATGAACAGTTTTACTATTATTCTCTTTACCTTGTTTGCGGTTATAACTACCCTTTTTGTTGAGGAGAGAAAAAAACTACTATGCTCGAAAAATCCCAAAAATTTGTATCCGATGTAAGTGTAACTTTTGCTGCGAGTGCATCCCAGGCGGTATTAGCATTTGTCATCACTGTCATTTTGGGTAAATGGGTTGGCGCAGAAGAGCTTGGATTATATCGGATGGCTATCACAATATACGGGATTATAATCCTATTGGCTGCAATTGGTATACCATCCGCAATAATCAAATATGTCGCTGAATTTAGAGATAACAAAGATAAAATAAATGAGCTCGTCTCCTGTAGCATTATTATTGTACTCTTTTCTGGTATTGTGTTCTCTGCTCTATTCTTTTCCCTCTCCGGAATAATTGCGGATATATTTAAGATGCCACAATTACGAGAATTAGTAAAGATACTTTCCGTTATCTTTCCGTTTGCCCTCATTAACAGTACCCTACTCGGTTTATTAAATGGGTACCGGGAGATGAAGAAATATGCCACAGTAATAATCATAAGAGGCATTTTAACCGTGGTTATTACAACGACCCTCATATTATATTATGACTTTGGAGCAAGAGGAGCGGCTATAGGACTAACGCTTTCTGAAATTTTGAGTTGTTTCTTTTTAATATGGATCAGTAGGAGATATTTTAAACTTGTATTTCGTGGCTTTTTTCTAACCGCAGCAAGTCTATCCAAATTTGGCGTACAGATTCTCGGAGCGGATGCAATAAATACACTAAATAAACAATTAGACATCATTCTCATCGGCCTTTTCCTGCTACCTTCGGACGTAGGATACTATGCCGCAGCGGCAAGTTTGAGTAGATTTTTCTGGTTAATCCCTTCATCTATCCAGAGGATTACATACCCCGCTACATCGGAATACTGGGGTAAGCAAAACCTTATTGCATTAAACAGTATGATTAATAAATCTATAAAATATTCCAGTCTAATTCTGGTGTTCATCGGACTCGGGGTTTTTTTCTTCGGCAATTATATAATGGTATCTCTATTTAGAGAAGATTTTGCCATTTCTTTTGTACCTTTGCAGATACTTTTAATTGGAACGGTAATAAGAGGTGGTATTGCTCAGCCAATTGGCGCATCATTGACTGGAATAGGAAGACCTGACCTCGTCCTTAAGTTAACTACTTTTATGCTGATGATCAATGCTCTCTTCGACCTCTTATTGATACCAAGAATAGGAATTACAGGTGCAGCAATAGCTACAAGTATATCTTTATCTTCGGGCGCAATTGTAAATCTCGTGCTTGTAGCGAAAAAAATGTTTGTAAAAATAGACGTTGGATGGTTTTTAAAACTCTTGGGGATTGCCATCGCATCTATAGCTTTGTTTAAGATAGGCATACATTTTATAAATCCATATTTACTCGGGAGCATCCTGTTGGGTAGTTGTCTATTTTTTATGCTTACTCTGTTGCTTACAAAAGAGGACAGAATTGCATTGAAATCATTACCTTCTTTATTTTTAGCTCGTAAATATGTTTGAATTTATGGGAATGCAATTTTTCTTGCTCTTGTTTGCTATATCCTTTGTGTCAGAGTGCCAAGGTATTGCTCCATTTGTTAAAGATGCAAACGGTATTATAGAGATTTCGTGCGATTACTATAGTGTTGTGATCACCCCCGCAGGTGATATGGAGGTCTACTCCACTGAAGGGGATTTACTAATAAGAGGTTTTCCTGAATTTGTTGCGAACTATAGAGGATGGGAAATACAAAGTGGAAATCCACAAGAAATACACATAGATATGCTCGGTAATAAAGTCACCCTCTCTTACGCAGAGCACCTTCAAGATGTAGAGATAAACTTCGCTTACACACTCAGAAAGGAAAGCCCGTATCTGAGACTACAAAGTAAAATTGTTTATGGGAACATCATCTATCCGCTTTATGAGTATCTCGCTTTCCACTTGATGGGAAGCGAAGGAAAAGTTATGACAAGGGACGAAAGGCTTAACAATATACAGGGAGGAAAAACATATGTGACAGACTCGTGGACTCCAAAAGTGGTTCTCCTCGGTGAAGGACCCAAAAGTGTCTCTTTTATTGGATGTGACAATACCCAGTCTATGGAGGTCATTCCAGATTCACAGGATACAGAAGTTAGACTTGTATTTGATGATATCGTCAATCATCCTCATTTCTACTTTCCATTCTATGGAGACTATAATACCAAAGTCGATTTATCAAAAACTACGAGAGTTGTCGGTGATACGGCAACATATTATGCTGTCCTCTCCATTGGAAGGAAAGGAAAAATAGTAGCAAAATTCAGACAGCCTTATGGATATGATGCCACACTGGTATTTACTGAACATACTGACTGTTCGGATATTGCCACAACAAATGCTATTGCCTACGGAACTTCAGACACGCTGTCAGGTTTTTATGGTAAGGGTGGGATATTGGGGGACAGACTCACTTATACCAAGTCTGTCTGGTTAGAAAGTTCCTCTGCCTACAATGGAACCGATGGCCTTGACAATCCCACATATATGGTTCTATGTGACAGACTTTACAACGATGGGGTTGAGATAATGCCACATACGATCACAAATGAAACGGATTCAAGAGAAGTCATAGAAGAAGGATTTTCTTACCTCCAACAATATAATTCAAGAAATTGGATCGACCACAGGGGTGCATCTAACCTGGAAGATCTGGCGCATTTTGGATGGAACAGATTGAACAAATATTACATCGTGGATATCATGGAAAAGTACGATTACAAATATGCGTGGGCATACATAGATCTCAATGAAATGCAATATTTACCACCAAGACCAAATGTCAGTTGGTATACGGGAGAAGACGGCAATTTATTGATTCCCGCGAAAACAGAGTGCCACCAACCAATTCTCTTCTACAACAATAATATTGACGATAATACAGGGGATGAAAAAAGAATATATTTTTGGACAACCGTGTCCTGTTATACACACGGAGATCTTGAGAAGTACTACACGCCAGAGAAACTTGATAAATTGATAGATGAGAGAGGAGTCCATGTATCTCATCACTACTTCGCACTCCAGAAGACCAGGCCCATTGCCCCTCATTATCTAATACGGATCGATACAGTTGGGGTTGGTTTTGCCGACGGGTTGCAATTAGAATACGGGGACAGTGCAAGTTCCTTTGATACCACGATAAACTTACTTATAAATCCAAGTTTTGAGACGGGCGACCTCTCTGGATATTTTGAATCACACGGGGGTTACACTACTATTGTAAACTCGTATCCCAAGCTTGGTAATTATTGTGCAATGTTCACCGCAACTGGCAATAATTACCAGATAAATAGCTCATTTCTCAATTTTGATAGAGAAAGGCACCTTATATTCTCTGTATTCCTGAGAGGTTTTATTGGCTCCATCGGAATTCAATACTACGACGATGATGGAAACTATCTAGATGGTGATTATCTATACATTGGTACTAACCTCGGCGGGGAATGGCAAAGAAAAATAGTGAGCGGCAGAGAGCCACTCGACTATCCCCCTCTTACAACGAATGTATCCGTGAGAATAGTTACCCACGGGAATTACACAGAAGGATGGGAGATAGACTCTGTATTCAATGGTTATCTGTCCGATATATCTTCCAGGCAAACAGAGGGGGAATTGTGGGTTCCAACTCTCTCCCAATTTGCGGACTATCTCATCTCTACATCAAGTGTAGAAATAGTCCCGCAGGATGATGGCCTTTACAAAATTTACACCAAAGAGGCTTCCAATGGCTTTTCCTTTATTACAAAAGATGAAGCTATAAAGGACATCTATATTGACGGAATTCCTATTTCGGACTACAAGATTTCCGATGACGACCGTATATTCTGGTTTGATCCATCACCAGATTCATCTCACAATCTCTATTTTGCCACCAATGAGGAGCATCCCAATACATATCTTTTAGAGAGTCCACCCGATGAAGTTCATCCAAGCAAAGAAATTAAGTTCATATGGACGGGGACAGATAATAATGATATAGATCTGAAATTCAGTTACTCATTGGATGGGGAGAGCCCTTTCCCTTTCAGTAATGCAACAGAAATAAGTTACCAGAATCTCCTCCCCGGTCTGCACTGCTTTAGAGTGAAGGCAAGAGACTTGGACGGTAATATAGACAGAACTCCGTCTCAGAAATACTTCTTCGTTATCAGCGAAGAGGATTCCATACCACCAGTAAACATATCCGGGAAACCATTTCCAAATCCATTCAACATCAGTAAGGAAAAAAGGGTTTTCATTTATGCTCCAAACGCATGTACATCCGTCTATGACTTATCTGGAAGAAGAGTGGGCGTGTTTAAGGGAGGAGATGCTCTTCAATCCTGGGACGGCAGGGGTTTCGACGGAACACTTCTTCCCTGCGGGTGTTATTTTTGCATCGTCAGAACCGAGTCTATAATCGACAGGTTTAAGATTGTATTGATAAAATGAAGAAGCTGTTTAGAAAATCTGGAAAGGCGTTGGTACTTTTCCCCATCATTATAAAGGCGGTCTTTATATACAGAATCTTCGGGATTGACCACCTATCTAATTACATTGGAAGATTGCCAAAACAGGTTGTGAGAAATGTACTTGTAAGATTTGGTGCAAAAATTGGTGAAAAAGTTAATATCTCCACCGCCATTATAATAGATAATGCGATAACAAAGGATTATTCAAATCTTGTGATAGGAGACAGGTGTTACATCGGTAAGAATGTCTTCTTCGACCTCGTAGAACCCGTGATTATTGAAATCGAGGGCGTAATCTCTGCAAAGGTGACTTTTTTAACACATTCAGACCCAGGGGAGAGACTCTTAAGGAGATATTTCAAAAGAAAAACTGGGAAGATAAGGGTGGGAAGGGGAGCATGGATTGGTGCTTGTACTACTATAATGCCCGGGGTTAGTATTGGAGAATGCGCAGTCATAGGGGCAAATGCCCTCGTAAATAGTGATATACCACCATATTCAGTGGCTGTTGGTGTACCCGCAAGGGTTATAAGGAAAATAAATGAATAAAAAACTGTATATAATTTTTCTGCTTTCTATTATATCTGCGAGAGCGGGTTCGGATGAACTGATGAGCAAATGCAAAAATTATAATTTTATCCTCACTGATTTTGGTGGATTCGAGGTTACGGTAAATGATTTTGTGGTCTCTTTTGAGCAGAAAATATCCTATCCAGGTGGATGGAATTGCCTCACCATCGGCGAGCCCAAAGGGGAAGAAAAAGACTGGAGTGTGAGTATAAAGAAGATAAATGAGAAGAAATTTACGGTCACTGCTTTTGGTAGGTACTACAAAATAGTTAGAACGATCGCATTATTGGATAATAGAATTTGTGTTGCTGACAGAATTGAGAATAGAAGAAAAGACATATTGGGTTGTATTATAACCAATCTCGCAAACCCCAAGGCAAAACCTGTATCTGTTAGGCTTTCTGGTAATCCTGCTGATTCATTTTCAGAGATACTATGTTGTGCAGAAAACCCCACAATTTTCTTTGGCTTCGATGAATGTGGTATGGGATTGGTTATAGAGGATGACATATACAGGCTTCAATCAAAAATATCTTATGGGAATGGTGTGGCGGAATTAAAAACTGACCAATTTGGACTTGGAAAAGATAGTTCCTATACGCTTTGTTGGTCTATATACCCATTGAATTCTAACGATTATTATGACTTCGTCAATCAATTGAGAACAGATTGGGATGTTAACCTAAAAATTGATGGACCGTTTAATTTTTTATCGGCGAAAACTGTAGAAAGTATGTCTGAAACTCAACTTGCAAACCTGTTAAATTCACAAAGTATAAAGATTATTGCCTTGAGTCCGTGGTTAAATTATTACGAGACGGTTGACGGCTTAACAAAAGAAGAATTCTGTATATTGATGCAGAAGGCGATTGACAAAATACATAAGGTGAATCCCGACATCAAAGTCATCGGGAAGATACATCCCGCTATGGTTAGTTTAAATACACAGGATGTGCCATATAAAGACTCAAGAACAATTACAAAGAATGGAAAGCATATCTTTTCGGAGTACTACTCAAAGATTTTTTTCAAAGAGAGGTTTAACAACGGATGGAGGATTTATTATTATTATCCAATGACTGGCAACAGTTTTTTGAAAAAATTACAGGACGAAGTAGATTTTTGCATGGATAGTATAGGCACGGATGGTATCTATTTTGACGAGTTCAGTTTTGCCTTCAGGAGAGATCCCGCAAGATACACTTATGACAGATGGGATGGGCATACAGTTGAGATCGACACTATAACTCATACCGTAAAAAGAAAGATGTCAGATCTTGGATTCATCACACAGGATGCATGCCAGAAGTTGGTAGATAGGGTAATTTCTAAAGGTGGTATCTGTGTTGCAAACACGGCTCCCGCTACATCAACGATGCAGAAATTAGATGTCTTCAGATTCGTTGAGACATCTCTGCCCGAAACTTATTGTAGAAACTGTCCGAAAGCACATCTCACTACTCCTATAGGACTAGGATATCCTCGTTATAAGCTCCCGGTCGAGATGCGTACTGACAAGCAAATTATGGAAGATATAAAAGCAAAACTTGATCAAGGACTTCTTTATTATTACTATGGTTCATGGAATGACAGCAAAAATATACTAAATACACTTTTTCCTATTACTCCTTTAGAATTACATGCTGGCTTCATTATAGGAGACAATAAAATTATCACTAATAAGTCGGGGAGATTCGGATGGCAAGATAATAATATTGGTCGCGTTTGGATTTGTGATAAAAGTGGTAATCTCTTTTATGATAAGTCAATAACCTTTCTTGACACTGATAGTATAAACATTGAAATTGCACTACCCAGAAATGGGATAGCTCTTGTAGAGAAACTCCCTGTTTCACTAGAGCATAATTGTATACCAGTTAGAATTTTGCTTGAAGAATACAGTAACGATGAGATAACTTTTAATTTACTGGAAGGTTCAGCGTCAAAGATAATAATAGAAGACGAGAGGTTCAGGATAGAAAATGGAAAAGAATATTCGATACTTATAGATTCCGGAAACGGCATTACTATGCAAAGCTCACATGCACATGGTTCCACTCTGATTTTTAATCACAATTTTACAGAGGGGGATAGGATAATTATTCAGAAGGTGGGTTTATGAGAATATGTTTTTTCGCAGACCTTAAGAATATTCATACCTTTCGCTGGTTAAGATATTTTGCCCAAAAGGGTTATGAGACCTCTCTCATTACTGCTGCTACTTATAACCACGACGAGATAGAAGGAGTCAGTATTTATAAAATACCTTACTTTCATAGTTTTGATACAATCCTGTTGAATTTTGGTTATATAAAGTGGTTAATCTACAAAATAAAACCTGATATTTTGCATGGTATAACTCTCACCAGCTGCGCTTTTTATGCATCTCTAACTGGATTTCATCCATTCGTTGCAACAGCGCTGGGCTCTGATGTCTTGGTTAATCCCCAAAAATCATTGCGAGCAAGAAAAAAATTAAGATATACATTAAAAAAAGCAGATTTCGTAACCGCCGATGCAGATATAGTTAAAAGAAAAATAATAGATATGTATTATCCTGCTACAAAGATAAAAAAGGTACTATTTGGTGTGGATTCGTCACTACTTTTAAATAGAAAAAAGGATGGGAATTCCCTTATACTGAGTTATCGTAGTTTGAAACCCAATTACAATATAGATATAATAATAGAAGCATATAAATTGGTTAAGAAGGTCCTGCCCTCTAGCAGACTCGTTGTAGTTGGAGATACATCCCAGAATCCAAAACTCTTATATAAAGATGAAAACATAGAATTTCTTCCGTCAATGCCCCATAACAAAATTATAGATTATATGACGAATTTTGATATATTTGTCTCAGTTCCTTCATCAGATGCATCCTCTGTTTCTCTGCTTGAGGCGATGGCACTTGGGTTGTTTCCAATTGTTTCAGATATACCAGCCAATCGTGAATGGATAAAAAATGAATATAATGGTTATCTGGTATCTCCTAGAGATGTCCATAAACTTGCAGACAGTATAATAAAGGCTATAAGACAATCTGCCTTAAGAGAATCGGTTGCCAGAATAAATAAGGAGATTGTAAGAGAGAAAGCCATATTTGAAGATAATATGCAAAAACTTGAAGAAATATATCACAACTTAGTAAAATGACAATAAAAAACGAATTGCCTTGTATAGAGGGTGGAAGCCCTGTGAGATCAGCCTTTCTTTCATTCGTTCCTCCCTCGATCAGAGAAGAGGAGATCAATGAGGTCAGATACATTAAAGTCTGGTTGGATTATCACAGGACCAAAGGTTGAAAAATTTGAAAGAGAGTTTGCAAGATATATAAACGCAAGATATACTGTTGCTCTTTCCTCCTGCACTGCAGGTCTATTTCTATCGTTGCTTGTTTCAAGTTGAAAGGGGAAGAGGGAAGTCATCACAATGCCATACACATTTGTAGCCACCTCAAATGTAATACTTCACTGCAAGACAACACATGTATTTATTGATAGATGTCCAGACACTCTAAACATAAACACTGAAAAGATAGAAGAAAAAATCACTAATAAAACTAGATGAAATATGTCATAAAAAAATACGATGCAACAGCTTATCAACAATAAAACACCAAAGGTTTGTATATTAACCTCTGTTCACTCTGCTTTTGATACCCGTATTTTTCACAAGGAGGTAAGGACTCTTGTTAACGCAAGGTATAATGTTATTTTAATTGCTCAGCACAACAAGAACGAGGTGGTGGACAGGGTGAAAATTGTAGCCTTACCAAAGCCAAAAAATAGATTTTTTAGAGTGTTTACTACAGCGCGTGAGACGTATAAGTTAGCATTAAGGCAGAAAGCAGATATTTATCATTTCCACGATCCAGAACTAATACCCGTGGGGATACTTTTAAAGGTTCTAACAAGGGCAAAAGTTATCTATGATGTTCATGAAGATGTGCCAAAACAGATTCTTACCAAGGAATGGATTCCTTTGTATATAAGAGCTCTTGTAAGTAAGATTGCTTTCCTTTCGGAAAGAGTAAGCTCTATTTTTTTTGACGCAATCATCGTGGCGGGAAAAGATATTGCTGAGCATTTTCCGGCATCAAATAAAATCACGATATTGAGGAACTTTCCTCTACTTGAAATGGTACAGAGAAATAAGAAAAAGAGACAAAACGCAAAAGGACAAGTCATTCTTGTTTATGCGGGTGGCTTAACAAAAGATAGAGGAATAAAAGAAATGGTTCATGTAATGGATTATGTAAAAAATAATGTCGAGTTGCGGTTATTGGGAAACTTTGATGACCTCTCTTTGGAAAGGGAAATTACAAAGAACGCGAGTAAAAAAGTCAAGTTTATCGGATGGGTCCCGTATGAACAAGTATTTCAATACTTGCGAGAAGCAGATATCGGTTTAATTCTTCTCCATCCAACCCCAAACTATGTTATTGCATTCGGTAGATTCAATAAAATTTTTGAGTATATGGCAGCGGGTCTACCTATTGTAGCATCCAATTTCCCGAGTTTGAGGGAAATAATTGAAGATATAGGCTGTGGGATTACCGTTAATCCGTTAAACCCAAGAGAAATTGCTAAAACAATTGAATATTTAATAATGCACCCGAACAATGCACAAAAAATGGGAGAAAACGGGAGAAAGGCAACCTTAAAAAAGTACAATTGGGAAATAGAAAAAGAAAGATTACTCTCAGTTTACGAAAAATTAATGGAAAAAGTTTAAGGGGAAATTCCTTATTGAATATGCATTTTCTTATTCTTACACAGTACTTTCCTCCGGAAGTTGGAGGAGCACAGATAAGGTTGTATTCAATCGCTAAACAACTTATCAGAAAAGGAAATAAAGTAACGATTGTAACCAGTATGCCAAATTACCCTGCGGGAAAAATCGTTCCCGCATACAGGAGGAAGTTTTTTCTGAGAGAGAAAATTGGTAATATTCCTGTCATAAGAACCTGGATATATGCATCCCCGTGTAATAGCACCATCGTTCGACTCTTAAATTATTTCTCTTTTACCTTTAGTTCAATCTATGGCATCCTATCCATCTCTAAACCCGATTACATTTTTGTGGAATCACCACCCCTATTTCTGGGGATCAGCGGATATTTCACCAGCCGACTTAAAAGATGCCCGTATATCTTCAATATTTCTGATCTGTGGCCAGATTCAGTGCGGGAAATGGGGATAATAAAGAATAGATTCCTATTGAAACTGGCTGAGATGCTGGAATCTTTTCTTTATAAGAAAGCCCTGATAGTGAATGGAGTAACAGAGGGAATCGTGGATGCTCTGAAAAATAAAAAGCAAGTTTTTAAAGATAAAGTACTATTTCTACCAAATGGTGTTGATAGTGAGCTTTTTAAACCGTTACCCACAAATAAACAACTTGCCATGAATTTGCAGATTCAAGGGAAAAAAATTTTTATTTATGCCGGACTTCACGGATATGCACAGGGTCTGGAAACATTGATTCAATCTGCCCGCATTCTTAAACAAAGAGATGATATATTCTTTCTACTTGTTGGAGACGGTCCGGAAAAAATTAATCTGAAATGTATAGCACAAAAACAGTGTCTTAAAAACATCGCCTTTCTTCCCCCTTGTCCCTTCTATGATATGCCAAAACTGTTTTCAATGAGTATGGCATCAATAGTATTACTTCGGAAAATTGATTTATTTAAAGGAGCCGTACCTTCGAAAGTTTTTTCGGCATTATCTTGCAGCGTTCCTGTAATTTACAGTGGAGAGGGAGAATGTGCAAGGATCATCAGAGAAACAAATAGTACAATAGTTGTTGAACCAGAAAATGCGGAAGCCCTAGCTAAGGCAGTCCGTGATCTTGCAGATGATACTGAACTGGCACATAATTTAGGAAAACTTGGCAGGGAATTGGTGGAGAGAAAGTATTCTTGGACGATGATTGTTGATAAGTGGCTTATAGAGTTTAAAAAAAGAATACAGTCATGTTGAAGCGCAGTTTCGATTTTTTGTGTTCACTTGTAACAGTGGTATTACTGTCAGTCCCACTTATGGTAATTGCAATGCTTATCAGGCTGGATTCGAGAGGACCTCTATTCTATAAATCAAAAAGGATGGGAAAGGACGGTATTCCCTTCTATATGTATAAATTCCGCTCAATGCTCAATAACAATATTGGAAGTAAGATAACCGCAAGGGATGATAAGAGGATTACGAGGATTGGTAGGATTCTCAGAAAATGGAAGATGGATGAACTTCCGAACCTATTTAATGTGTTGAGTGGTGAAATGAGTCTTGTGGGTCCAAGACCAGAGGTGCCCGAGTATGTAAAAAAATTCCAAAAAACATACAACATCGTACTGAAGGTAAAGCCTGGAGTCACCGGTCTTTCGCAAATCAAATATGTAAACGAATCAACCCACCTAACTACAGAATGTGCAGACAAAGAATATACCAATGCCGTTCTGCCAGATAAATTAAAACTTGATATCGAGTATATCAATAAGAAAAGCTTCGCATTCGATATCAGAATCATTCTGGAGACATTCAGAACCATACTATTTGGGAGGTGGAATGAGTGAAATCCCCGCAATTGCCGGCGGAACACCCGTAAGAAACAGCCTGCTTTCATTTGCTCCTCCATTGATAGAAAAGGAGGAGATAAAGGAAGTCGTAGATACCCTTAAATCCGGATGGATCACTACGGGACCAAAAACGAAACGGTTTGAAAGGATGTTTTCTGAGTACGTAAGTTCAAAATATGCCGTTGCCTTGAGTTCTTGCACCGCAGGGCTACACCTCGCTCTTCTCGCCATTGGAGTTTCTGAAGGAGATGAGATTATCACCACACCATATACATTTGCGGCTACCTCAAATGTGATTATCCACTCTTCGGCCATCCCGGTATTCGTGGATATAGATGAGGAGAGCCTAAATATAAACCACAATAAGATAGAAGAAAAAATCACGGAAAGAACAAAGGCAATCATGCCCGTCCACATTGGTGGTAGACCCTGTGATATGGATAAGATTATGGAGATCGCAAGAAGACATAACCTATATGTGATTGAAGACGCTGCCCATGCGGTTGGGACAATATATAAAGAAACGAAGATCGGTAGTATCGGTGACCTCACATCCTTTAGCTTCCATGCAGTTAAGAATATGACGACAGCAGAGGGGGGAATGATAACGACAGATAACGAAGAATGGGCCAGATTCATACGGGTTAATAGTCTTCACGGGATGAACAAAGACGCCTGGCAAAGAAAAGGTTCCTGGTTTTATGAGATTGTTTCTGCGGGTTATAAGTATAACATGACCGACATTCAAGCATCTATCGGTATCCATCAACTCGAGAAGATAGAGAGATTTATCGAACTCCGGAAAAAATACGCCTCTATATATACAGAGAAGCTCGGGGATATAGAAGAGATAGAGACCCTGTCTCCATATGAATACGGTCGAAATACCTATCATCTTTATGTAATTAAAATAAAACCTGACAGAATGAGAATCACAAGGGATAAATTTATCAGGGCTTTAAGAGAAGAAAATATAAGCACGAATGTCCATTATATACCCATCCATCTACATCCATATTATAGAGAAAGATTTGGATATAAAAAAGGTGATTACCCCTCTGCCGAGAGGGTCTATGAGAGGGCAATTTCCCTGCCAATATATCCGGCAATGAAGGAGAAGGATGTACTTGATGTCATAAATGCAATAGAAAAAATAGTTGTCTACTACGGGGGGCAAAATGTTTGAAGCACTGATAAAAAAAATCCTTAACCCCAAAAAAAGAAAAATTGCTAGAAACAGGTTGAGAAGGACGGGCATACTGACTCCCGTGTTTGATCTCGTACTTATAAATCTCGCTCTTTTGGGGGCATTTCTCCTGAGATTTAACTTCCGTATCCCCGAGGAATATCTTTTGCAATATCTCTATGCCGCAATATTTATCACGATTGTAAGAATGCTGGCGCTTCATACCTTTGGTGTATACAAAAGTATGTTAAGGTATATGAGTGTTGCCGATTTCATAAATCTCATTAAGGCAATTACCACCGGAACTATTATCGTTACCGCCTTTATGTTCTTTCTATACACATATAAAAAGCCTACCTACCCCAGGTCCATAATAATCCTTGAGTGGTTACTTGACATCATCTTGCTCGGTGGTATAAGATTCTCGTTTCGCGTTATGGATGAGATATTGAAAGAGGAATGTGCCTTTCCAAAAAGAACCCTAATAATAGGTGCTGGAGATGCCGGAGAGATGGTAGTAAGAGAGATGAGAACACATCCGGAATATGGATATATCCCCATTGGTTTCATAGATGATAACCCGAAGAAGATCGGAAAGTCCATACATGATGTAAGGATTCTTGGAACAGGGAACGATGTTGAGGATGTTGTTAAGAAAAAAGATGTAAGTCACATTCTTATCGCTATACCCTCTGCATCGGGACGAGTAGTTAGGGAAATTATTGAAAAATGTGCCCGAACAAGAGCTCATTTTGAGATAGTGCCCGGCATAAAGGAGATAATAACTGGAGATGTAAAGATAAATCAAATAAGGAATGTAAAGCCCGAAGACCTTCTTGGGCGGAAATCAATAGATGTTGACATTAAAAAGGTGGGAGAATATCTCTCGGGAAAAAGAGTACTTATAACCGGAGCCGGTGGGTCTATCGGAAAAGAACTTGCACGACAGGTAGCCAGTCTTGATCCTGAAATCCTTATTCTCTTTGGGAGGGGCGAGAACAGCCTCTACGAGGTAAATCTTGAACTTGGGCGAGATTATCCCGAAGTCAATAAATTTCTTGCAATAGGTAATATTAGAGACAGCTCGCGTGTATCACGGATTTTTCAGGAATTCAAACCATCCATAGTATTCCATGCTGCTGCCCACAAACACGTTCCCCTGATGGAAATTAGTCCGGAAGAGGCGGTGAAGAACAATATAGTGGGGACCAGAATAGTAGCGGAGGAGGCGCTAGCATCAAATGTGGAAAGGTTCGTTATGATATCCACAGATAAGGCAGTAAATCCTACATCTGTTATGGGAGCCAGTAAAAAGATTGCAGAAATTCTTGTCCAGGAGTTCGCCGAAAGGAATAAAACAAAATTTTCTACAGTAAGATTTGGTAATGTACTTGGCTCAAGGGGTAGTGTCGTTCCTCTCTTCTTGCGGCAGATTGAAAATGGGGGGCCCGTTGAAGTCACCCATCCCGAGGTCAAGAGATACTTCATGACCGTGGGGGAGGCATGTCATCTGGTAATAGAGGCGGGAGGGATAACCAAGGGGGGCGAAATATTCATCCTCGATATGGGAGAACCAGTAAGCATAGATAGTTTGGCAAGGAACCTGATAACGTTATCTGGACATGAACCCGATGTAGGTATTAAGATCGAATATATTGGCCTCCGACCGGGAGAAAAACTACGCGAAGAACTTATGACTAAAGAGGAACTAGTAACAGCAACTAAATACCAATACCTTTGGGTTACCGTGCCAGAGAAACAAAATAATAACTCGTTTGAAAAGATAGTTAAACAGCTCGATGATTTCGCTAAGAAGGGAGATAGAAAAGGTATCTTTAATCTATTGAATAGTCTTATTCCAACCTTTCGACCCAGCTATATAAAGAATGGTTTTGACAAATAGATTGTGGGGTGATTATGATACAATTTCTCGTCATACTCATTATTGGTGTGTATCCACGATATATGGAGTACGAGGTGGTGAAAAGTGGAGAGATGTCCTTCTGGAGAATGGATAAGGTGAGAGCGGAATCATTCATCCCGAAGGTGGACATATCGTTCTATGGTTTCGGATTGTACGATGGCGCCAGAAAGAGGGACGGAATATTTGAGGCCATGATAAGGGAGGGATTTCCCATACACCCGCATTTAAAGGGCGAGGTTAATATCGGCACATTCGATGAGATCGGTGACGGACAGCAGTTCTTGGCATATTATGACCCACTCCTGGAGCCAAAATATGTGATACATAACTTTGAAACACAGTCGGTCATATCGGATATAGATTTTGATGTTCGTGTAGAGAAGGCTTATCTCCTCTTTGACAAGGATGATATGTCTATCGGAATCGGTAGAAACAGGTTGAAGATCGGACCGGGATATAAAAGCAATCTCCTTCTCTCGGGCAGGGGACAGCCACTCGATTTCCTGTACAATGCCGAGGTGAGAAGGGGACCACTTCACCTCTTTGTATTCAATGCGGGTATAGAAGACTCGACCGGTGAAAAGAGAATTGCCTGTCAAAGGATGGAGCTGTGTCTCTCTTGTGTAACCATAGGTATTACAGAAGCGGTTTTGCACAGAAAAGAGAACTTTTTGAAGTATGTAAACCCGTTGGAATTTTATTACATCACCCAGAGGAGGGGGAAAGATAACGACGACAACCTCGTTGCAAGTGGTGATATTACATTTACAAAAAATGGGAAGAAATACTATCTTGAATTCCTCTTCGACGACCCTATCATCTTTCATGAGGATAGACCCTTTAAGGGGGGGGCAATGCTTGGAGCATATTTCACAGACTTCTTTGGCATACCATCCTCTGATTTCAGAATAGAGACGACCGTTATCCCGAGGTGGACATACACACACGACTACAGCAACCAAATAAATGCAATGGAGGTAAATGGCATTCCCATGGGGTTCTTTGGTGGATCAGACTGCATTCACATATACACAGAATTCACAAAATACTGGACACAGATTTCGCAACCGGGAGGTTGCTCCTACCTACCTACTACCTACTTATCCTTTATACTGGAGTATCTTGCCCACGGTGACGGAAGACTGAATGTTGGCTGGGAGGACGAGAGGGATAAGTATCCACAACCGAGGAAGATAAGAATTCCCTCCGGCTGCAAAGAGGAAAGACTGCGAGCTGGCATTGAGGGGAATCTCGTTAAAGAAAAATTCTCCATAACCACGGGTGCTTATATCGAGCGAATAAGAAATTATAAGAACCAAGATGGCAACGACTTCACGAGAGCCTCGATTAAAATCGCCATCTTTTTTACACTACCCCGGTAAATCAAAAAACCTGTATTCGACCATATCCCGCTTTTACACCCACTCGGAACAAAAGAGTTAACTTTTTTCTTGACAAAATGCAACTTTTGTTGTATACTTATATACCAATTGATGCACACAAGTTCACCCGTTAAACTATGTTGAAAATTATACAGATTTTAATTATAACAATTGCATTCTGTGTACCATTATTTCTCTATTCCCAGCCTACGAGAAAAGGAGTAAAGGGATTTAATAACATCATATCTGCAACCAATGACGGTACGGGACATCTGAACTTCGTCTCTGATGTATACGGAAGCGTTGGGGGTGACAGAAACGAGAACTTCTGGGCAACTGCTGATTTCGGTGTGGGATTTGGATTTGCGTTCACTGACTGGCTTTGCCTAAATCTATTCTCAAGATATATGGCGGATGCACTGGATTCAACGAACAACCAAAACTATCTCTCACACGGTCTGGGAGACCTTGAAATCGGCGTGAAGCTCACCCCCTCTGTCTTTCGGAGAAAACAAAACGGGGGATGGTGTATGGGATTGTTCCCTTCTATATCCATACCGACGGGAACGAAGCCAAAGGGAAGCTATCCCGACACCGTATTTGGTTTTTACACGGGGCAAGGCGGTAGGGACAGATACTTTACCACCGGAGAATTCAACTGTGGAGGAAAATTCTTGCTTTCGTATACGACACGCACAGACATCCCCGTTGAATTTGATGGAAATATCGGTTATTTTACCCACAATAAAGACAGGAAAGGCAACACGCTGTCATACGGATTTGGCCTGGGTTTCCTATATGAAAATTTTATTCCCTACATCGAGATGAGTGGAAGTGAGCAAGGAGACAAAACTGTTGGTCCTCGGCTTTTTTACCTCACCCCGGGAGTAAAGATAGGAAGTAAAAATGGGGCATCTGCAAATCTCGCATTGAACTTCAGGATAGATGGTCACGTTGATAAAGAGACTAAAAGGTACGAGTCCTCCATACATCTCGGTCGGCGAAAGGGTCACTCCATCGTGGTCCTTCAATCTATCCTGTGCACGAGGATTCTCATTCTATCGGCATCCCCCTTTACCGCCCATCATATCGGGAATAGTTGTAGATGCGGAGACGAGGGAACCGCTCACCTCCACGATAATACTCGCCGATACGGTGATAAAAACAGATACAATGGGGAACTATAGTATACAACCGACACCCGGCAGTTTCATAATGAGGGCGTCCAGCGAGGGGTATATACCGCAGGCTCGAAATGTGGTCATCGAACCTGAGCAGGAACTACTCGTCAGTTTTGAACTTGAAAAGGTGCACATTCCGATGGCGCAAATCGCGGGAAAGGTTATTGATAGGATGAGTAAAATACCCATTGTTGCCGAAATCTCCTTTCCCGAGACAGATGTAGTACCATTTCTTACTGACGAGACCGGTGTATTTAAATTAAAATTACCGCCAGATACTTACATCGTTAAGATAAACGCCGAGGGCTACATCCCCTATGCGACGCCCGTATTGCTAAAAGACGGGGAGATACTCCTCAAGGACTTTTATCTTCTAAAACAGTATGAGAAGATCAGCGTGCGAGGTATATACTTTGCCGAGGGCAGTGCGGATATAGATTCTATGTATTACCCGGTCTTGAACGAAGGACTCAAACTCCTGAGGGAGTACCCAAATATAAAGATGGAGATACGGGGACACACGGACAATGTGGGCTCTGCGGAGACAAATCTCGCACTCTCCCGGGCAAGGGCAGAGTCCGTTATGAACTTTTTTATAAAAATGGGGATAGAACCTTCGAGGCTGAGGACATCTGGATACGGAGAGACCAAGCCCACGGCGAGAAATGATACAGAGGAAGGAAGGACACAGAACAGAAGAATAGAATTCTATATCCTGGGAGGATAGGACACACATTGCAAAAGTCAAAATGTGAAATAAAAGGACTACAGACCGAAGACCACAGACTAAAGACCGGAGATTTAATTACTTAATTACCCAATAACCCAATTACTGTTTTTGATATAATCTGTGAAATCTGTGGCTAACGCATAATCTGGAATTATGATTGAGGGGCTAACATTTGACGATATACTCCTCGTACCAAAGGAATCGTCTGTACTTCCAAGGGATACGGAAGTATCCACCTTATTTAGCCGCAATATAGGGCTTTCAATACCGCTGGTGAGTGCTGCGATGGACACGGTTACCGAGGCAGGGCTTGCGATCGCGATAGCGAAGGAGGGTGGAATAGGCGTAATTCACAGAAATATGTCCATAGATGGTCAGGCGGAGAATGTGGACAGGGTAAAGAGATATGAAAGTGCACTCATACATTCTCCCATAACCCTTAAGCCCACTCACAAGCTCAAGGATGCACTGCTATTTATGGAAAAATACGGTGTTTCAGGTTTTCCAATTGTAGATGAGAAAGGGAAGCTGGTCGGTATGCTCACAAAGAGAGATACCCTTTTCGAGGAGGATGTTGAAAAAGCCATAAGTGAGATTATGACGACTCCCCCACTTGTTACCGGAAAACCCGGCATAGCACTTGATGAGGCACTTTCCCTGTTCAAAGAGAACAAGGTTGAAAAGATCCCCATTGTTGACGATGAAGGTAAACTTCTCGGACTTATAACCATCAAGGATATAATGAGCAAGAGGCTCTTTCCCTGTTCCACAAAGGACAGCTACGGACGGTTGAGGATTGCGGCGGCTGTTGGAACGGGCAAAGACACACTTGACCGTGCAAGTGCACTTGTAGAGGCGGCTTGTGACGCACTCGTCATAGATACAGCCCATGCTCATTCAAAGAAGGTGATAGATACGGCAAAGACACTGCGGGAGAAATTTCCCGATGTAGATCTCGTCGTCGGAAATGTGGCAACACAAGAGGCAACCAAACTCCTGTGTGAGATCGGCGCGGATGCCATAAAGGTGGGAATAGGACCGGGGTCCATCTGCACCACCAGACTTGTGGCGGGTATAGGCGTCCCCCAGGTTACTGCGATACAGCAGTGCGCGGAGATAAGCAGCGTGCCTCTGATTGCCGATGGAGGATTTAGATACTCCGGTGACATAGTAAAGGCATTGGCAGTGGGAGCGCATTCGGTTATGCTCGGCAACCTCTTTGCGGGAACAGAGGAAAGTCCCGGAGAGACGATACTGTTAGAGGGTAAGAGATACAAAACCTACAGAGCCATGGGTTCTATAGGCGCAATGCAGAGTGGCAGTGCAGACAGGTATTTTCAGGAGGGCGAACGAAAATTCGTGCCGGAGGGCGTTGAGGGGAGAGTGGCATACAAAGGTAAGCTCGCCGATGTAATTTACCAGCTCCTCGGTGGTCTCCGCTCCGGTATGGGTTACTGCGGTGCGAGAAACATAAAAGAATTAAGAGAAAAGGCAGAATTTATTAAGATAACAAAGGCGGGTCTCCTTGAAAGTCATCCACACGATATCACGATAACAAAGGAACCCCCCAACTACTAAAATGACTACAGACCACAGACTACAGACCACAGACTACAGACCAAAGACCACAGACTGGAGACTTAATTAGTTAATTACTCAATAACTAACAATTAGGCATCGATTAGACATTCGGCATTAGAAATTAGACATTTTATTATGTTTCTATCTACAACCATAATAGGTGTGTGCCGTAAAGGTGAGGCAGCCATCGGCGGAGACGGGCAGGTCACGCTTGAGAAGACGATAGTGAAACACGGAGCGAATAAGATAAGAAAACTCTATGAGGACAAAATCCTGGCGGGGTTCGCTGGCGGTGTTGCCGATGCAATTACATTGTTTGAAAGGTTTGAGAAGAAACTGGAGGAATCGCACGGTAATCTGCAGAAATCTGTCGTGAATCTCGCAAAGGACTGGAGGACTGACAAGGTTCTGAGAAGGCTCGATGCGCTGTTGGTGGTATTGGATAAGGACTCAGCATTTCTCATCTCGGGCTCCGGGGATGTGATCGAGCCCGACGACGGCATAGTTGCAATAGGCTCTGGAGGACCTTATGCGCTTGCGGCGGCAAGGGCTCTGATAAAATACACGAATCTCTCCGCAAAGGAGATCGTGGAGGAATCCATAAGAACAGCCTCGTCTATATGTGTGTACACAAATGACAACATAAGGGTGGAAACGTTGTGAACAAAAGAGAACTAAAACCAAAGGAGATAGTAAAGGAACTCGACCGACATATCATCGGTCAGAGCGAAGCAAAACGTGCTATTGCAATAGCAATCCGCAACAGGTGGAGGCGACAGAGGGTGAAGGGCCTCATGAGAGAAGAGATACTCCCAAACAACCTGATACTCATTGGTCCGACGGGTGTTGGAAAAACGGAGATAGCGAGAAGAATTGCGAGGCTCGTCAACGCACCGTTTATGAAGGTCGAGGCGTCAAAATATACCGAGGTGGGATATGTTGGAAGGGATGTGGAAGCCATGGTGAGAGACCTCATGAATATATCCGTGAATATGGTGAAGGCTCGAAGGCAGATCGAGGTGGCGGAACGAGCGAGAGAACGGGGAGAAGAAAGGTTGCTGGACTTGCTTCTACCGGGGGAGAATAAGGAAAAACAGAAGGAATCGCGTGATAAGCTGCGAAAATTATTGCGTAAGGGCGCACTCAAGGATAGGTTTGTTAATGTTCCCGTATATGTCCAATCATTTCCCCTTATAGAGATATTCGGTCCCATGGGTATGGAGGAGATCAATACCGATATTCAGGATATGATGTCGTCCATCGCCCCCAAAAAGCACAAGACGAAGAGAATCAAGGTCAACGAGGCAAAAGAAATCCTCGCACAGGAAGAGGCGCAGAAACTTGTCGATATGGAAGAGGTGATAAGCGAGGCAAAGGAGAATATGGAAAACTCGGGTATAATATTCATAGATGAGCTCGATAAAATCGTGGGCGCAGACGGCAGAGGTGGCCCCGATGTCTCCAGAGCGGGTGTTCAAAGGGACCTTCTGCCAATTGTTGAGGGATGCAATGTTACAACGAAGTACGGAATGGTAAGGACAGACCACATATTGTTCATAGCGGCGGGTGCATTCACCTCGTCGAAGCCATCCGATCTAATCCCCGAACTTCAGGGAAGATTTCCCATAAGGGTTGAACTCGCCCGACTGAAAAAGGAAGATTTCAAAAGAATTCTTACAGAACCAGAAAACGCCCTGATAAAACAATACATTGCACTTTTTAAGACCGAGAAGGTCGATATGTCGTTTGACGAAATGGCAATAGATGCGATCGCAGAATACGCCGCAAAAGTGAACGAGACCACCGATGATATAGGCGCAAGGAGGTTACACACAATAATGTTCGCACTGATGGAGGATTGGTTATATAAAGTTCCAAAGAGAGGCATAAAAAAGGTACACATTGAAGAAAATGATGTGAGAGAGAGATTGAAAGACATCGTTAAGAACGTGGACATTGCAAGGTATATCCTGTAAAAAGAGAAGCAAAATGGCGGGACTCTTCCGCATTTTCAATCCCAGGTATCTATAATGATAGAGAATTATTTGAAAGGAAGATTCAAGAACCACTTGAGGTCGCGTGAAAAACGACAGGCCGTGAAGGAGCTCTTTGAGACCACGGACCAGCCCCCGCCCGTGCTTCAGAGGATATATGCACGGGAGAGAGAGTTTCCCACGGGAATAGGATGTGGTGTTGCCATTCCAAGATACCTGGGAAAAGAAGTAAAAGAGGCAACACTTTCGCTTGGACTCTCCCGGGGTGGTATAGAGTTCGGGACACTCGACCGTAAACCGGTAAAGATAATATGGCTACTTATTTTCCCCGAACACGAAAGGAAAAAATATACAGAGATACTTGTTCGTCTCATAAGGTTGGCCAATACAGAGGAATTCCGGTCACAAGTACTGAATGTCGCTTCAGTTGAAGAACTCGTTGAACTCATTAAGGACCTCGATAGGTAAATATTGAAGTCATTTTTTGGGGACGCCGATCTACGCGGATAAAAAACAGATTTTTTTATTTCAAAGACCTGTTCTGGGACGCTGATTATTTAAATTCCAACGAGTAAACTTTTTATTACATCTGCGTTAATCTGCGTCCATTTTTTAGCTTATTATGCGCACACATACCTGCGGAGAACTGAGAGAGAAAAATTCCGGAGAGAATGTGACACTCCAGGGATGGATAGACGCAATAAGGGACCACGGCAAGATGGTCTTTATCTCCCTGAGAGATAGATACGGCGTAACACAGGTGGTTTTAGCGAATACAGAACTTATAGAAAAGGCGAGTGAATTTGGCGGAGAATATGTGGTGCAAGTTGAGGGAATGGTCAGAGAGAGGCCTTCTGGCATGCGAAATCTGTCTCTCGACACCGGCGGGATCGAGGTGGTGGCATCTCAAATGAAACTTCTTTCCCCCTCCGATGTTCCACCTTTTGTGATAAAGGACCCCATAACGGCAAAGGATGAGCTGAGGATGAAGTATAGATATCTTGACCTCCGCAGACCATCGATGCAGAAAAAACTCCTGATGAGGTCGCAACTCATTAACACCGTGAGGACCTATCTGTCAGAGAGGAATTTTCTCGAAATAGAAACCCCGTATCTCACGCTCACAACCACAGAGGGGGCAAGAAATTTCGTGGTGCCCTCGAGAAATTTTAACGGCAAATTCTATTCACTTGCCCAGTCACCTCAAATTTATAAACAACTATTGATGATCGCGGGCGTTGACAGATACTTTCAATTTGCTCGATGTTTCAGAGACGAGGACCAGCGAGCCGACCGCCAGCCAGAGCATACACAGATAGACCTCGAAGCGAGTTTTGTGGATGAAGATGATATTATGAATCTTGTGGAGGGGATGATAAGTGCTGTCTTTGAAAATATTCTCGGTATAAAAATAAGGGCTCCCTTCGAGAGACTCACATACAGAAATGCCATGGAGAAATACGGAAGTGACAAGCCCGATGCGAGGTTTGATGTATATATATCCGATGTTACAGACATAGCAAAAAAGAGTGAGTTCAGAATCTTCAAAGAGGCAAAGTTCATAAAGGCTATAACTGTCCCCCCACTCACAAGGAAGAACATCGATGAACTTTCGGAGTTCGCTCTCAAATACTACAACAGCAAAATCTCGTATCTGTCATTTAGGGAGACCCTGTCGGGTAATGTTGCAAAGTTTTTTTCCCCGGAACTCTCCGGCGAATTGAAATCTGCACTCTCAATAAGCGGGGAGAAGACCGTACTCTTCTGTGCGGGTGATTGGAAGAGAAGTCTCGAGACCCTCGGTGCCGTCAGGAATAAGATACTCGTGGGAGAAACTCCAAAGGAGCAGTACAAGCTGCTCTGGGTAACTGATTTCCCGCTCTTTGAGTGGGATGGGGAAACGGGCGGTTGGATGCCCTGCCACCACATATTCACAATGCCAAAGACCGATGATTTTGTGGACCCCTCGAAGGTGACCGGGAAACAGTACGACCTCGTCCTCAATGGAACGGAACTCGGGTCGGGCAGCATAAGAATCCACGACAGAGTCCTGCAGGAAAAGATGATGGAGATAGGTGGTATGAGTAAAGAGAAGAGGGACAGAGAATTCGGATTCTTCCTCTCCGCTCTGACCTATGGTGCGCCACCACACGGAGGGATAGCCATTGGACTTGACAGACTTCTCATGATATTGTCGGGAGAGAATTCGATCCAGGAGGTGATTCCATTTCCGAAGACACTTACCGGTACAGGCCTTATGGAGAATGTCCCGTCGGAGATAGAAGATGAAAAACTGAAGGAACTCGGGATAAGTATTACACAAAACCGGTAACCAGTCCATACGGATCTCATATCCATACGGATCCTGCGGACGAGTCTGTGACCTGCGGATAATCGGTAATCGGTCATCGCTAATCACTGGAAAGGAAAAAGGTAAAAGGATAAAGGACTAATGACGAACTGCAATCTACAATCTAAAATCTTCAATCTTCAATTCTTAGTTTTGGTGTCTTTGTGCTCTTTGTGTCTTCGTGGTTATATCTACAGTAAAAAATGCATTTATGGAGTTAACGATACGCATATATCCCGACCATGTATTGAGGGAGAAGAGCAAACCCGTGTCGACATTCGACGAGAGACTTCAGAAGATAGCTACCTCAATGACAGAGTTTATGCAGAGGCTCGACGGAATAGGGCTCGCCGCTCCCCAAATCGGCATTTTAGAGAGAATTATTGTGGTCGATATTGGACGGGGTCCCCTATACATAGTTAATCCCGAAATCATCAAAAGTAAGGGTAAAGAGATATTTGAGGAGGGTTGTCTCTCCATCCCGGGGGCATCAGTCCAAATCAAAAGACCCTTTCTTATTGAGATCAGAGGCTGCGACATAGAGGGTAAAGAAATACACATCAAGGCGAAAGACCTCCTTGCAAGGGTGATACAACATGAAATCGACCATCTACAGGGGAAGTTGATAATTGATTTTCTCTCTAAAGAGGCACTACTGAAATTCAACATGAATTATAATCCCACACTGCCCGCATTCCAGGTGAGGGGAAGGGAGTAGAGCTACCAACTCGAAAATGCAAAATGAAATGTCTAATGACGCCTGCCTACCGGTAGGCAGGAATTTCTAATGACCAAATGACCACAGACCAATGACCCAATGACTAACTGTCAGTCATTGATTAGACATTTGACATTAGAAATTAGACCTTTACCTCAGTAGTTTTGCATTTTGATTTTTGATTTTTAATCTTGTTACGGGGGCTTTATGGAAAAGAAGTGGTATATAATAGATGCAGATGGAAAGATACTCGGTAGACTTGCAACAAGGATCGCCACAATATTGCGGGGTAAACATAAGCCAGAGTTTACTCCAAATGCGGATATGGGAGACTATGTCATATGTATAAATGCGAGCAAGGTGAAGGTTACGGGGAAGAAAGAGACAGAGAAGGTATACACGAGATACACAGGATACCCAGGAGGGTTAAAGAAGACCACCTTGAAAGAGATGAGAAAGAAGAAACCCGAGGAGATAATTCACCACGCCGTCAAAGGGATGCTTCCAAAGGGGCCCCTTGGCAGGAAGATGATAAAGAAGCTGAAGGTCTATCCGGGAAGCGAGCATCCCCACAAGGCACAAAACCCAATAGAACTGGAGCAGACAAACAGGGGAACGGAAAAATATTTAGTGCTTTTTTGATTTCATTAATGGAGGGAACATGGAACAGGTATTATTAAAGACGGGGAGGCGTAAGAGGGCAACCGCCCGCGTAAAACTCACCGAGGGAGAAGGGAAAATAATGGTGAACGGAAAAGAGCTCACCGAGTTCTTTGGGGGAAGAGAGGATCTGATATACAATGCAAAATCTCCCCTGCGCGTTACCGACACGATGGATAAATTCAATATAAGCGCAAAGGTTGAGGGTGGTGGTATAAGGGGTCAGGCAGAGGCAATCTTACTTGGAATAGCGAGGGCGCTCGTGGCACTGGAACCCGACTTAAAACCATCCCTTAAAAAAGAAGGGTTGCTTACCAGGGACCCCAGAGAGGTGGAGAGAAAGAAATACGGACATCCAAAGGCGAGAAAGAGATTCCAGTTCTCAAAGAGATAACTCCTGTTGTGCTTTAATAAACCACGAGATTAACACCTGCCTACCGGTCCCTGCGGACCCGTATGGGCAGGCAGGCAAGATTAGCATCTCAAGATCCGTATGGACAAGATATAAACCATTAAGTTATTAAGTAATCGGGTGTGGTCGTCATTTTCAAGCGTGTTCTTTTCTACCTGTCGGTAGACAGGAATTACTTAATTACCTAATAACCTAATTGCTGTTTCTGACATAATCTGTGAACTCTGTAGTTAGTTTTACATAAAAAGAAAGATGGAGGGTGTATGTTGAAGGAGAGGATAGAAAACAAGAAGGCACTTGTGGGTGTAATTGGATTGGGTTATGTGGGACTGCCTCTTGCCTGCGCGTTTGCAAGAAAGGGATTCAGGGTTGTGGGAATTGACAGAAAGAAGGGAAGGGTGGATTCTGTGAACAGAGGTGAAAGCTATATTCAGGATGCATCCTCCCGTGAACTGAGAGGTCTTGTACAAAATGGACTCGTGCGTGCAAGCACTGACTACAACAATATAAGGGACTGTGATGTCGTCCAGATATGCGTGCCGACACCAGTTGATGAAAACAAAGTCCCCAACATCTCCTATATTGTTGCCACATCAAAGAAACTCTCCAGAGTGCTTCACCCCGATGAACTCGTCATACTGAAGTCCACCACCTTTCCCATGACAACAAGAGAAGTTGTCCTTCCGATACTGGAGAAGTCGGGATTGAAAGCGGGTAAGGATTTCTTTCTCGCATTCTCCCCGGAGAGGGTAGACCCGGGAAACAAGAAGTACGCCATAGGCAACACACCGGTTGTGGTTGGAGGAATAGATGAGACCTCAACCGAACTCGCCTATCTTCTCTACGAAAAGGTTGTGGGTAAGGTCAAAAAGGTATCCTCCTCCGAGGCGGCAGAATTTACAAAGCTTCTCGAGAACACATTCCGTAATGTCAACATAGCCCTCGTCAACGAATTTGCGCTGCTTGCCGACAGGATGGGCATAAATATATGGGAAGTCATAGACGCCGCAGCAACGAAACCATTTGGATTTATGCCTTTTTATCCGGGTCCGGGTGTCGGTGGACACTGCATACCCATAGATCCATACTATCTTTCGTGGAAGGCAAAAGAGTACGACTTCCACACAAACTTCATAGAAATATCTGCGGAGACAAATGAGGGGATGCCATATTATGTGGTAAATACCGTCATATCTGCGCTCTCAAATACAGGTATCTGCCCAAAGAATGCCAGCGTGCTCATCATCGGCGTAACATTCAAGAGAGATGTGAGCGATATGAGGGATTCACCATCTCTGAAGATCATCAGGGCATTAGAGGACAAGGTTTCAAAAATTTCTTATTCGGACCCGTTCGTTGAGAAGATAAACCTGCGGGATTCCACCTACAGAGCCCTCCCGTTAAACGAGAAAACACTGAAGCAGTTCGATTGTACACTCATAACAACAGACCACTCTTCCTATGACTACGACTTTATCGTTCGGAATTCAAGGCTGGTGATTGACACGAGAAATGCAACGAAGAAGGTGAAAGAGGGGAGGGAGAAGATAGTCCTGCTCGGTGGAGGTATCTTCTCGAACAGAAGATAAGGAGATTTGGCTATACTCGGTATCTCTCCATTGTTCGCATCCACCTAAAGGTTGTTCCATACCCACTTCTGGTGATGTTTTGTTCGGGTGTAAGTCTCTTATGCTGCGCAAACTTGACATAAAAAAATACATAAAAAGGCGCAGACGAACACTTATTACGCTGGGACTTGTTTTACTTGCCTACATATTCATTTTTGGAAGTCACGGTTTCATAAGAATCCTCATCTTGAGAAAAAAGATAAGAGATACGGAGAGACAGACAACCACATCACTCGCTATAAGGGAGGCACTTACCGCCGACAAAAACAGCCTCGAAAGTGACAGGGTTCGTCTCGAAAAGGTAATAAGAGAGACCTATGGTATGATAAAGGAGGGGGAAAGATGCACACTAAAGCTAAAATAAGTGTATGCATTTATCCCGGAACATTTGATCCCATTACCAACGGACACATAGATATAATAAAGAGGGCGAGATACCTATTTCCTAAGGTGAGGGTACTTGTGGCAAGGGATGCAAATAAGAACACGCTCTTCTCTTTCACGGAGAGAGTCCATATCGTTAAAACCGTCAGCAGCAGGATGGATGGAGTTGAGTGTGAGGGATTTGACGGACTTCTCATAGACTATCTGAAGAAAAACCATATAAATATCGTTGTGAGGGGTCTAAGAGCAGTCTCTGATTTTGACTATGAGTTCCAGTTGACTCTTATGAATAGAAAACTATATCCCTCCGTCGAATTCGTGTTCGTGATGCCGGGAGAAGAGTATTTCTTCCTTTCCTCTTCGCTTATAAAGGAGATCGCCTCTCTCGGCGGCGATGTGGGAGAGTTTGTTCCGAAGATCGTGGAAGAAGAGATAAAGAAAAAGTTGCAGACTCATGAAACTCGCTATAAGAGTTAAAGAGATAAGGGGAAATTGCCCCGTTTATAAAGAAGGTGATACATTTGTCATAGAGGAGGGCTATAAACTTCTCTCTGATATTCCTTTATGCATGCACTCTCTGTCCTCAATTATGCCCTATTACATTCCGCTGTCGAGGGGAGTCTCTCCAAAATCTCTCGGGCTGGCAAAGAAAGATACTCACAGGGCATATATTCAATGTCTCGACCCGTGCAAGTATACGGGTGGTGGTACGGTTGTATTTGAGATCGCAATCGGTGGTTAATTTGTGGAATGAGCGGGGAGGTAGACCTTGAAGACCGAGCCCTTTCCGCACTCACTGTAAACATTTATCCACCCCTCGTGCTGTTTGATAATGCCGTAAGCAGTGGATAGGCCAAGTCCGGTACCCTTTCCAACCTCTTTGGTGCTAAAAAAGGGTTCGAATATGTTCTGTACGGTTTCCCCATCCATGCCGATCCCCATGTCCGCAACCAACAGACAAACGAACCTGCCGGGTCGTGATTCGGGAATAACCTCACAGTCCTTTTTCTTCAGGGTCACATTTTGGGTCTCAATGGTTAGCTTTCCACCTTTGGGCATGGCATCTCTGGCATTGAGTGCCAGATTCATAATTACCTGTTCTATATTTCCCTTATCGCCCCATACCATCCAGGGGTCAGGTTGCAGGTTAATATCGACGGTGATGTCATCACCTATGAGGTAGCTGAGCATCTTTAACAAGTCATCAACCGTCTCGTTTACATTGAGCGAGGTGAATTCCATCTGATGCCTGCGGCTGAAAAGAAGCAACTGATTTGTGAGGTCTGTACCGCGCACGGTAGCATCGCGTACATGCCCGAGATACTTATGTAAAGGCTCCGATCTGTCAATTTTCTTCATCGACAGATAGGTATACCCTTGAATGGCGGTCAACAGGTTATTGAAGTCGTGGGCAATCCCCCCAGCCAATCTCCCTATAGATTCCATCTTCTGCGCCTGGTAGAACTGGGCTTGTATCTTTTCCTTTTCCTCTTCCGCTTTTTTGCGTTCTGCTATCTCCTTCTTAAGCTGCTTATTTGCAACCCTCAATTCGGAAGTACGCTCCTCTACTCTCATTTCTAACTCGTCTTTGATCTTTTTAAGTGCCTCATTGATCTTTTCTACCTTCCCTTTCTCCTCTTTCAATTGTATGGTTCGCATATCAACTTTTTCTTCCAATATTCTTCGCTTTCTCTCTAAATTTCTGATACGCATCTTAACAAGAGTATATATAATACCTGTTCCCGCCATCATACAAAAAAAATAAAACCACCAAGTCCGCCAAAACGGAGGGATTATTGCAAAACTATAATTTGTGGGCTTCTTGTTCCATACATCATCGCCGTTGCAGGCGATAACTCTAAATGTATATTTTCCCGGCGGTAGATTTGAATAAGTAACGTGGGCTTCTCTCATAATGTGTGACCAATTTTTGTCAAATCCCTCCAACTTGCATCGATACCTCACCTTTTCGGGAATGGTTAAACTAACCCCTATGAAATCAAAAGTTATGTGATTTTGGTTATAGGGCAGCTCCAAACCGACTGGTAAACCCGATTTCTTACTGACACTATCGGTATAGATAGACCAATCGACATCCCCGGAAAAGAGACGCAAATTGGTAATATGTGTAACTGGTTCCACCATATTGGGCCTATCGTTCTTAGAAACATATTTAACAACTCTCTTCACTGTGCCAAACCATATATCACCTTTACTATCTTTGCAAACTGCATTCTGATTGCATTCAATACCGATGAAGCCCTCTTCTCTGCCGTAATGCTTGAATATTTTCTTGCCCGTTTTCTTATATCCTGAAGTATCAAATCTATCAACACCTTTATTGGTTCCTATCCACAGATTCCCCGCATCATCAAAGACCATCGAAAGTACGGCATCATCACATAAACCATCTCTGGATGTGAAAGTCTCAAATGATTCCACCTCCCCTTTTCGGGGGTAATTGTACTTCGAAACTCCACCGCCGTAGGTGCCAAACCATAAATTGCCCTCTCCATCCTCCAACATAGAGAGGACGATATAATTACTTAAGTCCTCTTTTGTGGTGAATGTTTTCCCGTCAAATTCACTTACACCTCCGTCGGTACCAAACCACAGATTTCCTCCCCGATCCTCCAGAATAGACGAGACCGTGTTATCACATAAGCCCTCTTTTGTGGTGAAATTCGCAAAGGTTACTCCATCGTATTTACTTACACCCCCTCCATTTGTACCAAACCACACATAACCTCTGCTGTCCTGACAAATAGCTAATACCTGGGACTGTCCCAGGCCATCCTTAACCGAGTAGGTCTTAAAATTATATTTTTGCCCGGAAACAACTTCGGGTAAAATAGATAATAATGTAAATGTATAAAACTAAATACGCCTCATATGCTTCCTTTAAATTCTCCTCTTTGAAGCTGTGGGGATACCGAGGTTTTTTCGGTATTTTACGATGGTTGTTCTGGCGATTTTGTAGCCCTTCTCACGAAGGTTATCGGCAATCGATCTATCTGACAGGGGGGAGTTCTTATTCTCTTTTTTAACCATATCCCATATAAAGAATAATATTTTATAATATTCCTCCATTCTCCCGTGCGAGAAGAAATGGGAAAATTTAAACATTCCTTTTGGAGTTTCGAGCCATTTGTCTTTTATTGCCCTCGATACGGTAGACACATCCACTCCGATATGTTGTGCCACATCCCTCTCGGTAATGAGCACGGGAGGCTCGTTCCCGGACAGGAAACGGAATTCTTTATCCATTATATACTTGGTAATCCTTTGAATTGTCCTCTTCCTCTGCTCGATTGCCTTCAGGAAATTCTTTGCCCTCTGAAACTTTTCAATCAAATAATCCCTTTCCTCATCGCCAAAGGTTTCTGGATTTTCAATGAGCCGCCTGTAGATGGGTGATGGTGACAAATGTGGCATACCGCTGTCGGGTACATAGGCAATGTAATCATCTTTCTCGCCCACGGAGGTCCTATCTTGCTCTATAACTGCGTCGGGATATACATATTGTGGTTCCCCACATAAATGCCTGCCGGGCAGAGGGTCAAGTTTATAAATTCTCTCAAGCGCCTTCTCTACATCCTCCTCCGATACGGCAAATTTACTTGCCAGTTTTGCCTTATCAGACGATAAAAAACACTCGTACGCGTACTTAAGTATTCTAAACGGCAGTGTATCTTCCTCCCCTTTTCTCTTCAATTGAATGAGAAGACACTCCCTTGGATCAGAGGCGGCAATACCGGCGGGATCAAGCCCCTGGACCTTTTCGAGCACCTCTGATACGATTTTCTTTCCAACACCCATTCTGTCTGCTATCTCACCGGGGTTTTCTCTCAATAAGCCCTTTTCGTCAAGCGAGTATACGATCTCACTTGCTATTTTCAAACGAAGCTCGTCGCTAAATACCAAACTTATTTCCCCCAGGAGGTGCTCCTGCAGCGTCTCCCCTGTGTCGGGCAGCTCAGTGTACTCCCTCATCCCCTCCATCCCGGTACTACCATAGCTAATATCGCACCAGTTTTGGATCTCTTCGGTGAGATATTCCTTTTTCTTATCCCTCTCCATTTCCGTCTCCCGTTTTTTAAACTCAATAAATAGATTATCCTCCGACTCCGACTCTATAAATTCAAGAAGTAACTGACGGGGGAGTACCAGGATGTCTAGCGATTGTATGAGTTTCTTCGTGAGGACTTGACGCAACTTCACTTTCTGTCTTTGTATTTGACCACTTCTCTTCATAAACAATTGCAGGTAAAATATCAAAGTCAGAAAATCCCGATCTAAAATTTGTAATCCGGCATTAACAATCCACACCAATCAATCCACATAGAACTTCTTCGCCATTGATCTCGATGTGTTACCGTACTCGTCCTTCGCCTTTATCCAATAGTAGTATTCTCCCTCTGAGAAAGCGATGTCCACAGATGATACGGTATCCTGTGTATTCTTCTGCCAGACGACCTGTGGGGGCCATCCGACAAATATTTGAACGAGATACGATATGGGAAAATTTGTTTTCAACCTGTGCCATATAAGCTGGAGCACGTCCGCTTCAACTGTGTCCCCCTCTGCTGGGGAGATTGGCATGGGAGCCGGCGGCTTTTTCTATAAGGTTGAACACCCTTTGCATGGGAGGGCTCTCTCCGACTATTTCACCAAAGCCCGCCCTGCGTTTCAATATCTTATGTTCTTCCTTGAGCGAGGAATAATTCTTCGCATTTTTGAACGCTATACTGGCAAGGTTAGAGAATAAGACGAGAAACTTCAGGGTATCGGAGGTAAAGAGCCCTTTTCCCCTTGACGAATCCACATATATGACCCCGACGATGTTTTCCCCAAGTAGAAGCGGAACAGCGCATATTGACCGCACATCGCTCATGGCGATACTCGGGGCATTTTTGAATCTCGGGTCAAGCGTCGCATCAAATGTCAGAACGGGTTTCTTACCATCTATAATCTCCTTAACCACTGTTTTCGAGAGTTCGGTCTCTATGTCTTTTCTATCGATATTTCTCGCGATACGCAGGGAGAAATCGTCGCCTTCTTTTATGAGGATAAATCCCCTCTCTGCATTTGCACCCTGTATTGCGTTATCTAAAACCCTCTTCAGGAGTTCTTCGATCTCCAGGGTAGAAACCATATCCTGGACAACATCGTACAGCGTCTCAAATATCTGCATTTATCCCATCCTTCTTGTTGCTATAAGGAATTTTTCTCCACCTACTCCCCTTCCGATGTCCATTATTTGCACGAGCCTATCAACGGTTACCGACTTATCCGCCCTTATTATCACCGTTTTCTCCTCACTTTCTGCCAAAAGTTTCTTCAGTTCCGTGGAAAAGTCCTGCAGTGTTATCTCTCTGTCATTCAAGAACAATTTTCCCTCTGTGGTTATCGTGACCTGAATGTCCTTTCTCGAAACGACATCACTCGTGTATGCCCTCGGAAGTTTCACCCTTATACCCGGTTCAAGCACATAAGTCGATGTGAGGAGGAAGAATATGAGCAGAAGTAGAATGACATCCGCAAGGGATACGGGGGAGAATGTAGAGAGTCTATTGTGATGCATTACTATATTCATATAACCTCCAAATAATTAAACTACCATCCCCGCTATCTCATCTGCCGTCGTTTCAATCCCTTCCTTTATGTTTCGCACCCTTCCCACGAAGTAGTTATAGAAAATATACGCTATTATGCCCACGAGGAGTCCAACCGCAGTTGTAATGAGCGCCTCCCAGATTCCACCCGCAAGTACTGATGCATTCACATTCCCACCCAGTCGCTCAACCTGCATAAATGCTTTAATCATACCCGTTACGGTTCCAAGAAACCCAAGGAGGGGAGATACCCCCGCGACGGTTGCGAGTCCCGTGAAGTATCTTTCAAAACCCAGGAGTTCTTTCCTCGCTACCGTCTCCATCACCTTTTCCCTTTCCTTTTGCGCTTTAAGTCCGGCGAACACTACTCTCGTCATTGGTGTATCAATCCTGGAACATATCGCAAGTGCCGACTTAACATCGCCTTCCCTGAATCTTGCCTTACATCTCTCTACCACATCCTCGGGGGTCCTCGTTCTGCGATAGTATATAAATCTCTCTATGATTATTGCCACCCCAAAAAGCGATGCTATACCTATTGGTATCATCATATATCCGCCCTTCGCCAGAATCTCAAACACAGTCATAATCCCTCCCGTTAAATTACGAAGTCCTTAACAAAAGCCACTCTTTAATAAAATTATCTATGTCCCCGTCCATAACCCTATCAACGGCACCCGTCTCACAACCGGTACGGTGGTCCTTTATTAACTTATATGGATGTAGCACATATGAGCGTATCTCCCTCCCCCAACCTATCTCCGTCTTACCCTTCTCAAGTTTCTCTAATTTCTTCCTTTCCTCCTCTTTCTTTTTTTCATACAATTTTGCAAGTAGCACCTTTAACGCATTTACCCTGTTCTGGTACTGTGAACGTTCGCTCTGGCAGGTAACCACTATCCCGGTTGGGATATGTGTAATTCTCACCGCCGTGTTCAGTTTATTTACATTCTGACCGCCCGGTCCAGATGAACGGAAGGTTTCCATCTTCAAATCACCCTCTTTCAGCTCTACTTCACCCGTCTTTTCAACGACGGGATATACGAAACAGGATGCGAACGATGTGTGTCTCCTTGCTCCAGAATCAAAGGGAGATATGCGCACGAGTCTGTGAACGCCCACCTCTGATTTCAGATATCCATATGCATATTCACCCTTTACCTCTACAGTGATATCCTTGATACCCGCTACATCCCCCGGTTCGAGGTCGAGCACTTTTGTCGAAAATTTATGCCTTTCTGCCCATCTCAGATACATACGAAGTAGCATCTCCGCCCAATCGCATGCCTCCGTGCCGCCCGCACCCGGATGTATGGTGAGTATCGCATCCCTTTTATCATTCTCATCCTTCAACATAAACCGCAGTTCGACTTCGCCCAACCGTCTTTCGAGTGACTCTATCTCCCCGGTAATATCCTCACCCTCACCCATAAGGGAAAACAATTCTTTTGTGTCCCGTATATCCCCCTCCAAATTTTCGTACAGGGATAGCGTGTTTTTTATATTCGACAATTCCTTGTTTATCTCCTTCGCCTTTATATTGTCGTTCCAGAAGTCAGGTCTCGCGGTCTCTTCTTCAAGTTGTGAGAGCCTTTCTCTGAGTTTTTCAACTTCAAAGAAACCTCCCGAGCCTCACTATCCGCTCATTTAATCTATCTATATCACTCATTGTCCCTCCTGTTAATTATAAT
>JGI24025J20009_10000081_pt1 | contig 69842 bp, 54 predicted proteins | sample Cruoilmetagenom3_FD_20009 | JGI IMG/M metagenome (IMG submission 20009)
ATGTCCTTGCCGATAGTATGCGATGACTTGCATCTTAAAGTCCAGATCGTAACGCATAAAAATACCCCATAAGTTGTGTCCAACTTATGGGGGTCAGTTCACTGATAGTACATATCAGGGGGGGGTTTTACTGTCAGGTTACATGGGTTAAATATTTATCCATTCAAAATATCAGAGATGCTAAAAATTTGGCTGACCATTAGAGGCACTGACACCGCCATCAACAGGCAAGTTAACGCCTGTAATCATAGCCGCATCATCACTCGCTAAAAAAGTAATCGCGGCGGCAATATCTTCGGGCGTTGCCAGACGACCAAGGGCAGAGCGGGCAAAGAATTTATCCTGTTTCGCCTCATTGTCTTGAATGGCAGTCGTCATGTTTGTTTTAGTCACGCTTGGGTTGACGGCATTGACACGAACGCCATCCGGTCCATGGTCTAAGGCGAGAGTGCGCGTTAAATTGGTCACTCCAGCTTTGGCGGCATTGTAAGCGGCCATGTTCCAATCACCGCCCACCCCTGATAGTGATGAGACATTCACAATATTGCCTTTAGTTGCTATTAGATGCGGCATGACAGCTTGTGAGACATAAAAAGTCCCATTTAAATTGACATCAATGGCTGACTTCCAGTCCTCAGCAGATAGGTCTGTTATTTTTCCTTGCGTGGCTTTGCCCGCATTGTTGACCAAAATATCGATCTTTTCAAACTTATCTATCACAGCCTGGACCATCTCTTGTACTTGGCTTTGTACGCTAATGTCACACGTCACGGTCAGATAGTTGTCAGTGTGAATCCAAGAATGATCTTCCGGAAACTCTTGAGCGGTGGCTTGTAAGGTTTCAGGCGTGCGGCCTACTAAAACAACGCTGGCGCCTTCTTGAGCAAAGCGAATGGCGGTTGCCCGGCCAATACCTGAGCCTGCACCTGTGACGATAACCGTTTTTTCTTTAAAGCGTTTCATAATGTTCAATCCTTGTTATTATATGAGGGTCATTAAATAGTCTTAATACACGTACCTGTGATGGACAGCTTACAAGGGGTACGTGAGCGCAGTCTATAACTGTAAGACCTACGTACAAGCTATATTGCTTTGATATCATCATAACAATTCATTGCTATGAAAGCGACTGTGTCTGATAGCGCTTATGTAGCTTAAATTTTCGTGGCCAAAATATATCTGCCGTGCTCATAATAGGGATTTTATCTCATCATTAGCAACGTGCCGTACAAAATGATAGAGGCATTCGATGATAAGGCAATGGGTAAGGACAACATGGTAAAAAGCGAACAATCCAGTAAATTGTCTCAAGTGCGGCTACACTTATCTATTCCTGCTCGTAAAGGCGAGTCTTAGTTGTAGCAAAGTAGTGTTTTTAGAGGCCACTCATCAGTCAAATGACTAAAGATTTAAGACCTCTATTTCCATAAAAAAAGACAGCTTAAGCTGTCTTTTTTTGTATTTTAGACTAAAGAATAATGAATAACTACTTATTATTGAAGTCGTCGTTAAGACCGCTTCCAGGCAGTAATTTATCGTTATTGACTGTATTGTTGTCATCCACGTTATCGTTGTGAATGTCATCAGTATTAACGTGAGGTGTGTCCACTACATCCGTACGCAAGTCAGTCGTTGACGTGCTTGTCGATGTTGGTGTGCTTGATGCAGTCGGCGTGTTTTCACGAACTGAATCAGCAACTTTATCTGCAGTGTCTGATGTGGTCTTAGTGTGACGCGTGGTTTTTACTTTAAGACCAGTGCGTTCTTCTTCTACCTTATCCTGCATCTTGCGTAGGAAGCGGGCGGCTGCTTCTTGACCGCCAAGACCAAATGATAGTGCAAAGGCGACAGCGACAGCGCCTAGTGTCAGACCAAATGCTAGATTAACGATCGAATCAGCGATACCCATCGCTTTGAGACCCATCGCAAGTACCAAGCCCATGATCAATACGCGTACGATATTGGCTAGAAACTGTGAGCCTTGCTCAGAACGCTCAACGACTCCAGCAATGATATTGGCAAGCCAAAAGCCAATAAATAGAATGATGGCGCCTAAGATGATATTGGCACCAAAAGCGATAAACATCGTGATGATGGCTGAGATAGCTTCAAACCCTAATAGATCAGCGGCGGCGATAGCAGCAAACAACATGGCAAAGAAGATAATTGCATAGGCAACGAGGTCAGAGATTTTCTGGTTACCCATGGTTTCTTGCAGGCCAACCTTGGCTGGCAGCTGATTAACCTCGGTATTTTCGATTAGACCTTTGACAATGTTAGCGACCATACGTACGACGTAGAAAGTGACCACTAGGATAGCCGCTGCCATAAAGATGTTTGGTAGCGCTTCCATGATTTTGTTTAGCATGTTCGTCGCCGGACGAGCAATGACTTCGATTTTCAGAGCATTTAGTGCTGCAATAATAGTTGGGATGATAATCACTAAAAATGCTAATGAACCCGCAATATTTGGTAGGCTATTCTGTTCGCTCAAGCCTGCTTTTGACGCAAGTTCTTGTACATTAAAAGTAGAAACAAGGTTGGTCACAATGCCGCGTACGACTTTCGCAATGATATAACCGACCACGAAAACCACACCAGCAATGATAATGTTAGGAATAAAGCTAAAGATTTTATCCACCATATTCGTCAATGGAGCAAATAAACCATCAAGCTCTAACTGGCCAAGTACCATGGTCAAAACCACCAATAAGATAAACCAATAAACCATATCAGCAATGGTGCTGCTCATTGGTTTTACGCCAGCTCGCGCACTCAAACGCTCATCCATTGACGTTTTGGCTAGGGCTGCATTGATCGCTGTGCGGGCAACTGTCGCCACCACCCAACCAATCACACCAATGGCGATAGCACCGATCAGGTTAGGAATAAACGCCAATACTTGGTTGACCATATTTGCAAATGGTGCCGAAATAGAGTTTAAATTCAATTGGCTAAGTGCCCCAGAGATCGCGATGATAAAAATAAACCAAAAAACAATCTTAGAGATAATCCCCTCAAGATCGTAGGTTTTACCTGTTGACGAGTTCATACGTTGGTTTAAGTTAACTTTGGCTAACACTCCGCGGACCAGAGCTGCGATGCCAAGGGCCACCAACCAACCGATGATAAAAATTAAAATAGCGCCGATAATAGAACCAATAGGTCCACCCAAATAACCATTGAACGATGTATACGTTGGGTTCATCTTATCCTCCTTGAAGCATCATATAAAAGCCGCTAAAAAATATGCAGATAGCTATTAGTGAGCGGAACCAATATATAGATGATTATAATAAATAGTAATTTTTTAATTAAGTTAGGCGGCGATATTACAATTTTTGAGGATATAGTCTTATCAAAAGTATCGGTTTGCCTCATCTTGATAGCGTTAATACCAAACTCTAAATAACCATGATAAAAATTTACGCTCAATTACTTATCACCTTAACTTATTCAGCTTAGCTTATGTATTGCTGGTTTTAAAGATAGAAAGCTTAACGTGAGACTGTATTTGTGTGATAACTTGTTATTATGATGAGGTATATTTACATAGACTGTACATTCGCCCGATAATTTCATCCCAAATATGGCTCCTAAAACTAAGATTTGTTATGATAGAAGCATGTGACATCTCGCCACTATTCTTACAATTTGAGAGTACTTTATGAAAAAAATCACTACTTTAAGCGTTAGTGCACTTGCGAGTGCTATGTTATTGATCACAGGTTGTAGCACCAATAACGGCAACCAAGAGACAGCCGCTCAAAGCGTTTCTATCACCGAACAAAGCTCAGCAAATGAAAAAGTAGGTTATAGTTTGGGTTACATGATGGCTGAAGGGAATAAAGAAGCGGTCGGTGATCTAAACCTTGACACTTTTGAACAAGGCTTCCGTGATGGTTACGAAGGTAACGAATCCGCGTTGACGCAAGAGCAGATGCAAGAAGTATTGATGACATATCAAAAAGAGCAAGAAGAGAAGTTTGTTAAAGATATGGAATCAAAAGCGGCAGAAAACAAAACCAAGGGCGCAGCCTTCTTAGCAGAAAACGCTAAGAAAGAGGGCGTAACAGAAACGGCTTCTGGTTTACAGTATAAAGTCATCGAAGCTGGTACGGGTCAATCACCAAAAGCCACTGACGTGGTCGAAGTAAACTACGAAGGTAAATTGATTGATGGTACGGTATTTGATAGCTCTTATGAGCGTGGTGAGCCAATTGAGTTCCCATTAAATCAAGTCATCGCTGGCTGGACGGAAGGGCTTCAGTTGATGAAAGATGGCGGTAAATACGAGTTTTATATCCCATCAGACATCGCTTATGGCGAAGCGGGTAATGCAGGTATTGAGCCAAATAGCACGCTTATCTTTACGGTTGAGCTATTAGACGTAAAATAATGCATTATTAGCTAAGCATTGCTAAAGAACGAAAAAGCCTTCATAGCGACTATGAAGGCTTTTTTATGGATGAACTGGTTGCATTTGAGTGTTGTCAGTCTGTTCAAAAAGTGAACTGGCTCATAAATGCGTTGTCAGTTCGGCATTAGTTACAGATTTTTTTGGAATACTTTGGAGTTGCGACCGTTGTGGTATTTTTCTTGACGTGATTCCGGTAGGGCGCTGGCCTCAACTTCAGCAAAGCCTTGTTCGACGAACCAATGGGCTGTACGAGTGGTCAAAACAAATAACTTATGCAGACCATGACTGCGTGCTTGTTGCTCTAAAAATGCTAATAAGTCAGCGCCACGGCTTCCGCTACGATACTCAGGATGTACGGCCACACAAGCCACTTCTGCTGAGTCTGCATCTAGGGGATAAAGGGCGGCACAGCCTAAAATCATACCATCACGCTCAATGACACTATAGTGATCAATCTCTTGCTCTAAGCGCTCACGCGAGCGGCTGACTAAAATGCCTTGTTCTTCCAGAGGTGATAACAGCTCAATAAGCCCGACCACATCGTCAATATTGGCACGACGAATTTCTTCATAAGGATCATGGCTAATAAGGGTGCCAGAACCATCACGGGTAAATAGCTCCTCTAGTAGCGCGCCATCTTTGGCATAGGAAATAATATGCGTACGATGAACACCTTGGCGGCAAGCATTACTGGCGCAGCTTAAAAAGTAGTTAATCTCACAGTTTAAATCACGATCACGTAAAAAGCGGTCGACTTCGTTTGGAATCATTTCGCGTAACAGGCGGTCGTCGTGATTGATGCCAGCCTCTTCACCCAAAAATATGAGCTTATCAGCACCCAGTGCCACGGCTGCGCTAAGCGCCACATCTTCAGCCAGTAAATTAAAGACTTCACCAGTGGCTGAATAGCCCATTGAACCTAAAATCACGATATGGTCGTGTAAAAGGTTATTTTTGATGGCTTCCACATCGATAGAGCGTACTTCCCCCGTCATTTGGTAATCGACACCATCACGGATACCATAAGGGCGTGCGGTGACAAAATTCCCTGATATGGCATCGATGCGCGAGCCGTACATAGGGGAGTTGGCCAGTCCCATCGACAGCTGTGCTTCAATTTGCAAGCGAATCGCCCCTACCGCTTGTAAAATAGCGGGCATCGCGACCCTTGGGGTAATGCGAATATCTTGATGTAGTGGGGAGGCGATACCGGTGTTTTTTAGATTATTCTCAATTTGCGGTCGCGCCCCATGCACCAACACGAGCTTGATACCTAAGCTATGTAACAAGGCGAAATCGTGTATCAGAGTGCTAAAGTTAGGATGATTTACCGCCTCTCCCCCAAACATAATCACGAAAGTTTTGCCGCGATGGGTATTAATGTAGGGAGCGGAGTTACGAAACCAATGGACGTATTCTGGGTTGATTTGTGGCATAGCGCTAGTAGTCATAATAGGAGCAGTGATTGTCAGAAAAAGAAAAAGGGCGCAGCAAAAAAATGCCTATCGCTAAAGATTTACCATAGCAAAAAACGCCGTTATGAGCTATCTTTTATTTCATAGTGTTCATCAATGTTGATCAGGGATTGACTATATACACAACCTCTACACGGGGTTAGTGTACGTACAAACGCTTTTTGTTATGCTAAACGCTATTGCTTTACCAGCTGCGTTTTACCGATATATTAACTAGGGATAATGAAAGTCATGAAAAAAAATAACCAATTTGCTAGTCCATTTAGTGCTTGGAGCGGCCATCGCTTGTTTCACGTTGTTGCTGGTACGCTCATCGGTGCCATGGTAGTAACGCAAGCTTCAGCAATGCTGCCGACGCCAGAACAAGCGGTTGATGGGTCCGTGGCTGTGCAGGCAAGCGCCAATCAAAGCAGCAACTCAAGTGCGCAAGCCGTCAATAGTAAAATTACCGCGTCACTGATTAGTACGGACGCAAATGGTCAAGAAGTTTTGGTTCCTGTAAATGCCAGCACACGCTTGCAATCAGGGAATGTTTTAGAGTATCAAGGGTATTTTACCAATACCAATGCGGATCGAGTCCGTAAGATGACAGTGACGATGAGTATCCCTGAGCAAGTAGAATTATTGAAGACGGTATCTCCTGATTTTCCATATGGCAGTGTCGATGGCAACAATTTTGCGCGTATGCCACTACGTACAAAGGTTGATAATCAGCTACAAGATGTCGCAATGAAGTATTACAAAGCGGTTCGTTGGGATCTTGAAGGTGTGGGCCTCAATGACACAGTCGTGGTTAAGTATCGCGCGCGCGTTAAGTAAGTAGACGTTTAATATAATTTTTTGCTTAATTGTCATGGATAAAATCAAAAAAGCACCACAGCTTTAAACTGTGGTGCTTTTTTTCGTCAAGATCTAGATATTTTTATCAGGGCTGCTTATCAATAAATCAGAGAGTCGCGTATTTACTGTCAGATTTCTGTTTGATTAACTGTTTAATGGCATAAATTTGTGAAGTCGTGGCTTGCGCGCCCGCGGTAATCAAAGCTTGGCGCTGACTGGTATCTATTGAGCTGATGTGACCCACGTCAGGGGTAATGACAATGTCAGCACGATCCCGTTCATGACGCATTGATAAGGCGCGATTGGTGTTTGGCTGAGTGGTGATATTATGCTCTAAAAATCCCCAAAAGCTGCTCATTGAATTGAAGGTTGATATGCGCTTGAGAGCAAAAGAGCGGTTATTAGCAGTGGTCACATCAACAGCAATGATAACGTCAGCGCCCAAAGCACGGGCACTATCAACTGGTACCAAGCTCACCACACCGCCGTCGATGTATTTTTTGCCCACTTTTTCTGGAATACGTGGGGCGATAAAAATATTGGGCACGCTACAGGAAGCTTGGACGGCCAGTCCGGCATTCCCTGAGGTAAAGACAGTCTTTTTTAACGTGTGCTTTTCCGCAGCGACCGCCGCAAAGCCGATTGGGAAGTCTTCTATTGCTCGTCCATCCACTTTGTTATTGATAAAATTTCTGAGTTTGAAGCCCTCGACAAAACCTTGGTTAGATAAGACAAAGTCTGTTAACTCGTTATCAGCCGTCGTCAGTGCTAAATGCTCAAGCTGCGCTGGTGTATAGCCACTGGCATATAGGCTGCCAACCAAGCTGCCGACGCTGGTACCAACGATGAGCGTCGGCGTAATACCGTTCTCTTCTAATGCTTTAATCACCCCGATATGAGCAAAGCCCTTGGCTCCGCCACCACCCAAAACTAACGCAACACTAGGTGACGCTATTGCAGGTGCTTTAATCGTTGGGGTCACTGTGCTACAAGCACTCATAAATAGTGTCAATGCTATAAGTGTGCTCACATGCGTTACTACTGAATGATGACGGTATAGATGCGAAACGAAAGAAGCAGGCATAAAAAAGACCTTATATAATTGCCATAATCTAGCAAAGAAGACAGCAGTTATTGGTATGATATAACTGAAGTCATGTTTTATCGCGCACGGATTATTACGCTTATAACACACGGTACGTTGTAATATAAGTTAGTCGCGTATATAAAATTTAAAAACCTTATCTTTAGGATCTTTGATGCCCACATCGGTTAGTCACTCTTCAATCAGTCCCTCAGACCCTCCTAGGTCGGAGCCACCAGTCTCGGCGCTAGAGATGCCAGTGACTGCGCTGGCTGGTGTGGGTGTAAAAGTGGCCGAGCAATTAGAACAGCTGAGCATTAAACGAATATTTGATTTGCTGCTGCATCTGCCACGTGCTTATGAAGATCGCAGTCGATTATTGTCTATCGCAGAGGTGGCTCATGGGCAATCGGCGTTAATCACAGGACGTGTGGTACACGTTGATGCCAAACGCAGCGGTATGACAGTGGTGGTAGATGATGATACTGGCACCATATCTCTGCGCTTTTTTAAGGTTTATCGTGGTCTGGCCCAGACCATGAGCCTAGGTACAAGGTTGCAACTGTTTGGTGAAGTCAAAGTCAGTCGTTACGGCAAACAGATGCATCATCCTGAATATCACATCATTACTGATAACGCCGCTATTACCAATACAGGTTTGCAGCCCATTTATCCAAGCGTCAAAGGCTTACACCAGAATAAGCTGCGCACATTGATTAAGCTTGCGTTACAGACCGTGCGCAGCCAAGACCTGCCAATGACACTATTGACAGCGGCAGATTTTTCAGTCGTGGCCGACTTACCCTTAGTGCCTTTTGAGCCGACTAAGTCGCTTACGACAGAGCCAGACTATCCAGAAGATATCTTCTCCACATTGGCGCGTAGTGTGCCAGATAACAGTCTCAATCAAACCAATACCATGGCTTATGACGCCAATCATAATGCCATTACCGAGGCCGTTAGAGTGTCCAATAATAATGTCTATAATTTGACGATATTTGAGGCACTGGTGTTACTGCATACGCCGCCCACTTATACCGATGCGGGTCAGCAGTATAAACTGTTAATGCAATTAAGTGCGCGCACGCACGCTGCTTGTCAGCGTTTAATCATTGAGGAGCTGACGGCTCATCAGCTCAGCTTATTATATCGCCGCCAGCAATTGCATCAGCATAAGGCACCCAAATGTGCCATTAAAAGCCCATTGGCTGAGCAACTATTTGCTGCATTACCTTTTGACTTAACAGGCGCACAAAAAAAGGTAATGAAAGATATCACGACTGATATGGCAACCTCGATTCCTATGCTGCGACTGGTACAAGGGGATGTGGGCGCTGGCAAGACGTTGGTAGCAGCAGGGGCAGCAGGCTATGCTCTTGATAGCGGCTGGCAAGTGGCGGTTATGGCACCGACGGAGATTTTGGCAGAGCAGCATTTACTTAACTTTAAACACTGGTTTGAACCGTTAGGTATTGGGGTGGGGTGGCTTGCGGGTAAGCAAACCGCAAAGCAGCGACGTGAAGCGTTAGAAGCGGTGGCAGAAAACACGGTACAGATCGTCGTTGGTACTCATGCGCTGTTTCAAGAGCAGGTGCAATTTGCCAAATTGGGGCTGGTTATTATTGATGAGCAGCATCGGTTTGGCGTCGAGCAGCGTATGGCATTGACCAATAAAGGCGTGGCCAACAGTACGCCGCATCAGCTGATTATGACGGCAACGCCGATTCCGCGTACGCTTGCGATGAGTGTCTACGGCGACATGGATACCTCGATTATCGATGAGTTACCGCCTGGGCGGACCCCGATTACTACCGTGACGATTGACCGCAACCGCCGTGATGATGTGATTGAGCGTATTGCGATTAACTGCGAAGCTGGCAGGCAAGCATATTGGGTTTGCTCACTGGTAGAAGAGTCTAGTGTGCTCGATGCGCAAGCGGCCGAAGCGACTTATGAAGATTTAAACGAGCGGTTAAATATTCGTATTGGGCTGGTACATGGCAAAATGAAATCAGCAGACAAACAAGCCATCATGCAATCTTTTAAAGCAGGTCATCTGGATTTATTGATTGCTACCACGGTCATTGAAGTTGGCGTCGATGTGCCCAATGCCTCATTAATGGTCATTGAAAATGCAGAACGATTGGGTCTATCGCAATTACATCAATTGCGCGGGCGCGTTGGACGTGGCTCAACCAAAAGCTACTGTGTCCTGCTGTACCAAAAGCCATTGTCTGAAACGGGGACTGAGCGCCTAAACGTTCTACGTGATAGTACAGACGGCTTTGTCATTGCACAAAAAGACTTAGAGCTGCGCGGACCGGGGGAGCTGTTGGGTAAGCGGCAAACGGGCAATGTGGGTTATTACTTGGCCGACCTCATCCGTGATGAGCAGCTATTTGCCATAGCACAGCGGTTGGCCAAACACTTGATTGCAGATCCAGCGCGCAAAGCTGATGTCAGTCAGCTTATTCATCGCTGGATGCCAGAGGCGAGTCGTTATACTAATGCCTGATGAGTAGCTGTGGCAAGTTATCTGCTCAGATAGCAGGAGACTATTAGAGAAAGGTGTCTGTATGAACGTATACCAAAAATTAGGGTTTTGATTGAGAGACCAGCCTTACAATAGTTTATGATTTATGGACCGTTCGATCCAATTTATTAACGTGTTGTCTTTATTGTTTTATGGCCTATCTTTTTGATTTTTTGTCCTAAATTATCGGGTGGGTTTACCAAAACTGTGAACAGCATATCCTATATATAAGCATAAGACGGTGATCTAATATGTGCTATTCTCAATAACTTCATCGGATATTGTAATAATAAACAGCACTTTAGAGAGTGAGAGTTTTCTCTAGTAGATAAGCCGCGCAGTAAAGCGATTTAGATGTTATGCCAATGACCTGTTATTTTTTTATGATTCATGTGACGTATGAATATTCTTTTATTAGCACTCACATATCTGACCTTTTAATTTTATTATTGCCCGTATTTACAGAGAGTCATCATGAGCGATCTTAAAGAAACCAACCCCAAGCCAGTTGTAGAAACAGAGCTGCCACCCTATCGTCAATCTGACTCAGGGGCACAAAAATCGCCCTCAAAGCTACCATTATGGTTGTTGCCAGTATTGGCAGTGGTGCTCGTCATCGGTGTGTTGCTTGGCAAGTATTGGGGCAGTAATAACGAAACAGCCGACGTTGATTCAATAGCCTCTAACAGTGCGCCAAGTGATGGTAATAATCCAAGTGCTGCTAGTGCTGAGCAAGCGGTATTGTCAGTAGAAACGATTGTGCCAAACCAAGATGATATTGGTAATACCTTGAGTGCTGATGGCACGATCAATGCCAAAAATACGGCGAATGTCAGTGCAAAAGTGACCGGCGTCGCTATTGAGCGTATATTGGTTGAAGAAGGTGATCGCGTCAAAGCGGGCCAAGTGTTGGCAGTGTTTGATACCGATGCCATGGAGCAGCAAGTCTTACAAGCAGAAGCAGATGTTGCAGAGGCTGAGGCAACGCTTGCCAATGCCAGCGCCGATGCCGCGCGTGTTTTGCCACTGATAGATATTGATGCCATCAGTAAACAAGAGGCCGACCGCTATCGCACCGCCGAGATGAAAGCCAGAGCCGCTTTGCAGGCAGCAAAAGCCAGATTAAGTACGCAGCGGTTGACGTTAGAGAACGCCGAAGTTGTCGCACCAGTCAGTGGTATCGTTAGTGAAAAAATGGCTGAGGTTGGTATGGTGGCCGGTGGTGAGCCATTGTTTACCATTATTAAAGGCGGCGTTTTAGAATGGCGTGCGGATATCGACCCTAAGCTGGTCAGTGATATTAATATCGGTACGCCCGTACGCGTGAGCTTGCCAGATGGGGATTCTGTGATGGGGCAAGTGAGCCGTATTGCACCGACGGCGGACAACAACCGTCAGGTTACCATTTATGCCAGCTTAGCTGCCAATGCCAAAGTACGCGCCGGTATGTATCAAACTGGTGAGTTCCTCTTGGGCAGTACCAGCACACAAACGGTTCCCAATAGCGCTATTGTGAGCAACGATGGTTACGACTATGTGATGCTGGTCACCAACATAACGACTAAAAACGGTCAAACAATCGGTCGTATTCAGCAACAGCGAGTCACGTTAGGCGAACGCTTGGGCGATAGTGTCGCGGTCTCAGAGCCACTCCCTAGCGACAGTCGAATTGTGCAACAGGGCGGTAGTTTCTTAAATGATGGAGATTTGGTACGCATCGTTAATAGTGCGCGCTCAACAGACAATCCAGCAGATACTACGACGGATAGAACAACCACTGGCACAGCCACGCAGGCGCGCGCATGAGTTTAAATGTCTCAGCTTACTCGATTAAAAACCCACTGGTCGCTATTTTACTGTTTGTGCTGCTGACGCTCGGCGGCATATACGGCTTTATGAAAATGAAGGTGCAGCAGTTTCCGGATATTGACCTACCTGCGGTCGTGGTCACGGTCACTTTACCGGGTGCTGCGCCAGCACAGCTCGAAAATGACATTGCCAAAAAGGTAGAGAACAAACTCACCAGCATCGAAGGCGTCAAGCATATTAGGACGACGCTCCAAACTGGTGCAGCCACCATGGTTACTGAATTTGTCCTAGAAAAAGACATCCAAGAAGCGGTGGATGATGTGCGGTCAGCGGTCGGCGAAGTACGTGGCGATCTGCCGGCTGCCGCTAATGATCCTATTATTACCAAAGTCTCAACCGCAGGGTTTCCAGTCGTGACTTACTCTGTCGCGTCTGAAAACATGAATGTGGAAGACTTATCATGGTTTGTGGATGATACCGTCACCAAACGACTCTCTGATATCCCAGGTGTCAGCACGGTCAGCCGTATTGGTGGGCTGCAGCGTGAGATTACCGTCGCCGCTGATCCAATCGCACTCAGCGGCTTAACATTTCCTATTACACAGTTATCGCAGCAAATAGCAGGGATTCAGCAAGACAGCTCAGGTGGTGAAGCAGAGGTGGGCAAAACCACTCAGACCATTCGAGTACTTGGCGCTGTTGAGCGTGCTAGTGAGCTTAATGACTTACAAGTGGCTGTCCCTACAGGCGGCACGCAGGCCCTTGGGCGTATGGCACAAATCACGGATGGCGCGGCGGACCCAAGCTCTATTGCCAAGCTAAATGGTCAAACCGTGGTGGCATTTAATATTACCCGATCACGCGGTGCCAGTGAAGTTGAAGTGATGGAACTTGTCGATGCAGAGCTTGCCAAGCTCACGGCCGATGTCGGCAATATCAGTATCGAAAAAGTCTATGATCGGGCAACGCCAATTGCTGAGGACTATCAGGCCTCATTACGCATGCTGATTGAAGGTGGCCTATTAGCAGTGGTGGTGGTTTTCTTGTTTTTACGCAATATTCGGGCGACCATCGTGGCCGCCGTTGCCTTGCCACTGTCTGTCATTCCAACCTTTTTGGGTATGTATTTGTTTGGCTTTAGTCTCAATATCATCTCGCTGTTGGCATTATCTTTGGTGATCGGCGTACTGGTTGATGATGCTATCGTCGAAGTCGAAAATATCATACGACATCTGCGCATGGGTAAGACGCCTTATGAAGCCGCGATGGAAGCGGCGGATGAGATTGGTTTGGCGGTGGTAGCAACCACCTTTACTTTGATTGCGGTATTTTTGCCCACGGCCTTTATGGGCGGCATTGTTGGACAGTTCTTTCGCCAGTTTGGTTGGACGGCAGCCTTGTCGATTTTTGCGTCATTGATGGTCGCGCGTCTGATTACCCCCATGATGGCTGCGTATATATTGCGACCAGAAAAAAAGCATGTTGAAAAACAAAGCGCGCTGATGGATAGGTATCTTAAAATAGTAGCGTGGACCTTGCATCATCGCTGGCTTACGATGGGGGCAACTTTAATATTATTTGTGGCCTCGCTGACGCTTGTGAAGCTATTGCCCACGTCTTTTATTCCTGATAATGACATTGACCAAACGCGTGTGGCAATTGAGCTGACCCCTGATGTGGCGCTAGAAGATACTGAACGAGTAGCAGCACTGGCAAGCGCGCGTATTTTAGCCATGCCTGAAGTGACCAATATTTTTACGTCAGTAGGGGAAGCTCAAGCGACGATGGACTCAAACTCGAGTGGCGGCAAGGCTGAGAACATCGCTGGTTTAGATATTGTGCTTGCCCCAAGGGCAGAGCGCGGCACCAAACAAGAGATTGAACGAAAAATTAGCCGTTTGTTGGCAGAGGTGCCCGGCGCTCGCTTTACTGTCGGTCTGTCGAGTGGCGGTGAAAGCGGCTATAACTTTTCGATGACCAGTACCAATCCGCAGTTGCTTGAACAGACCGCTCAGCAGATTATGTCAGAGATCCGAAGTCTGCCTAGTGCAGGCTCAGTGACCAGTGACCGCAGTCTGCCGCGTCAAGAGCTGACGGTAACACCAGACCGATTGGCGATGGCTGATAAGGGCGTGACCACACAAGACATCGCTACGACGTTACGTGTGGCGACCGTTGGTGACTATGAGCAGCGTTTATCCAAGCTCAATTTAGACACGCGCCAGATTCCTATTGTGATACGCCTGCCAGATGTTGCCAAGCAAAACGTTAGTCAGTTAGAAGGTTTGTACGTGCCAAGCTCACTACCAGCAGGACAGGGCGTGCGTGTGGGTGAGGTCGCATCCTTAGACTTTGGTACAGGGCCTGCACAAATTAATAGGCTTGATCGAGAGCGTGCTATTAGTATTACGGTTCAGCCGGCGAATGGCGAGCTTGGCGATTTGGTGCAAGCGGTCAAAGCCGTACCTGCGATGCAAAAATTACCGCCTTCGATTACTATTATTGATCAAGGTCAAGCCGAGAACATGGCGGATCTATTTAGTGGCTTTGTGATTGCGATGTCGGTGGGTGTGGTTTGTATCTTAGGGGTGCTGATTTTACTATTCGGTCGTATACTACAACCTTTTACCATTCTGATGGCGTTACCGCTCTCTATTGGCGGCGCCTTTGTGGGCTTGGTTATTACCAATAGTAGCCTCTCTATGCCCTCAATGATTGGTTTTATTATGTTGATGGGCATCGCGACCAAAAACTCTATCTTGCTGGTTGATTATGCACTGATTGCCCAGCGTCGCGGTTTGGCACGTTTTGAAGCGATTATTGATGCGTGTCGTAAACGTGCGCGTCCTATTATTATGACCACCATTGCGATGGGTGCTGGCATGTTGCCATTAGTGTTTGGTTGGGGAGACGCTGACCCTACGTTTAGACGCCCGATGGCGGCGGCTGTATTGGGTGGTTTGGTGACCTCTACGTTATTGAGTTTGGTGGTGATTCCAGTGGTTTACACCTTGATGGATGATGTGTCAGGTTGGTTTGCTAAGTGGCTCACGCCGCATGGTAAGCCAGAGACAGTGACGGAGGAAAAATAGCGCTCTCACAGTATTCATCCTCCTTAGTAAGTGACGTAAAAAGCTCAAACTGTCTCTAAATACAGTTTGAGATTTTTGATGGGTCAGCTATTCGCTACTAGAGGATGCTTTTATAAAATTGAATAGGCGTCATATAGATTGTTGAGAGACAAGCGACTAAGGTTATGGGCGTTAAGTATGGTTATTTGTATGACGTTAGTCTTAAACGGGTAAGTTGAGTGGCTTAATTAACCCCGTCTTTGCTATAGTCGCTTCAGTTGAATTGGTCAAAGGCACTGTATGTTAAAGGCACTGTGTTTATCAGTATCTTATCCGTGTCTTATTTATTATTAACTTAATAATTACTAGAACGATAAACCCATACCTCCAAATACGAAAAAATAAGGAATAGCGATGATTAACGCATATGCAGCAGAAGAAAAAGGCGGAAAGTTTGTACCGTATCAATATGACCCTGGCACTTTGGGTGATCATGAGGTAGAAATCGAAGTACATAGCTGCGGTATCTGCCACAGTGATTTGTCGATGTGGCAAAACGAATGGGGCATGACCGAGTATCCGTTTGTAGGTGGCCATGAAGTTGCCGGGAAAGTTCTTGCAAAAGGCAAGCACGTCAAACATATCGAGTTAGGCGATAAAGTGGGTCTGGGGTGGCATAAAGGATACTGCAACGTTTGTGATCTATGTATCGGTGGCGACCACAACCTGTGTCCTGAGCAAGAAGGTACGATCATTGGTAACCATGGCGGCTTTGCGGATAAAGTACGGGCAAAAGACACCAGCGTTATCAAAATACCTGAAGGGCTTGATTTTAATGCTGTAGGACCATTGCTATGCGGCGGCGTCACTGTGTTCAACCCGCTTATGCAGTACGACATCAAGCCAACCTCTAGAGTGGCTGTGATTGGTATTGGCGGCTTAGGTCATTTGGCACTGCAATTTGCCAATGCGTGGGGCTGTGAAGTGACGGCATTTACCAGTGAGTCAAAAATGGAAGAAGCAAAAGAGATGGGCGCTCACCACTCATTAAACTCAAGAGAGGATAGCGAGATCGAAAAAGCCGCGGGCTCTTTTGATTTAATCATCTCAACAGTGAACGTAGATATGAACTGGGATATGGTTATTAAGACGTTGAGACCAAAGGGTAAGCTACACTTTGTTGGGATTTTAGAAGCGCCGCTAGAGATATCGGCTGCGCCAATGATTATGGCTCAAAACAGTCTCTCAGGCTCACCAGTTGGCTCACCATCCACCCTTCGAAAAATGCTAGATTTTGCCGCTCGATACAATATTCAGCCAGTGATTGAAACCTACAAAATGTCTGAGATTAACGAAGCATTTGAGCGCCTAGAGAGCGGTAACGCGCGCTATAGAGTGGTGCTAGAAAGAGACTAAACGCCTTTAAAATAGCTAAACATAATCATTAGTTAAGCACACTCCTAATAGTGATACCTCATTTAAGATCGGGGTATCACTATTTTTTATACACAGTCATTTAACTTTTTACGAAATATTAGAAAAATGTTTAGCATTTAGATTAATATTTAAAGGTCTTCACTTAACGGTTTACTCACACAGCGTGCGATACGATTATCTATAAGCTATTTTTTAGTCATTGTGAGGGCATAAAAAACCCCTGCTAATGTTGCGCTCAACAATAGCAGGGGTTAATAGTATGAATCTTTATTACTCAGTATGAATCTTTATTACTTGGTATGATAGGTAATTACTCAATGACATAAAAAATCATCAAAATAGTAAACTTTATTCTACTGTAACTGATTTTGCCAAATTGCGTGGCTGGTCGACATCGGTGCCGCGCATCACAGCCACATGGTATGACAATAGCTGCACTGGCACGCTATAGACGATAGGCGCTAAGACTTCGCAGACTTCAGGCACGTACACCACGTGCAAACGGTCTTCTGCGACCATTTGACTGGCTTCACTGGCGAAGACAAATAGCTCACCGTGACGGGCGTGTACTTCTTGCATGTTGGCTTTGAGCTTATCAAACATACTGTCTTTCGGGGCGAGTACGACGATTGGCATGTCTTTATCGACCAACGCCAATGGGCCATGCTTGAGCTCACCTGCGGCATAACCTTCTGCGTGAATGTAGGATATTTCTTTTAGTTTTAGTGCGCCCTCTAGTGCAATTGGGAACTGGAGACCACGTCCCAAAAACAGGCAGCTTTTCTTGTCTTCAAAATGCTCGCTCATTGTCTTAATAGGCGCATCGAGGTTTAAGCTGGCATACAGCTGACCAGGCAGTTGTTGTAGCTCGCCAATCAACGTAGTCAAACGCTCACCGGTCACACGCTGTTGAATAACCCCGACCTTTAACACCAGTAACATTAAAGCGGCAAGTTGAGTCGTAAAGGCTTTGGTAGAAGCCACGCCAATTTCTGGTCCTGCTAGGGTCGGTAAGAAAATATCTGTCTCGCGTACCAGTGACGAGGTCGGGACGTTGCACAATGCTAAACTTACGAGGCCTGCTGGCGTCTGCTTTTGGATATCACGTAGCGCGGATAACGTGTCAGCAGTTTCACCCGACTGAGAAATACAAATCACCAAGCAGTTATCCACGACGACTGGATTGCGATAACGGAATTCACTGGCCACTTCAACGGAACAGGGCACCCGGATAAGACTTTCAAACCAGTATTTTGCGACCAGACCTGAGTGATAACTGGTTCCACAAGCGAGGATCTGTACGTGGCGGATACCTGCAAGTTGCGTCTCATAACGCTGCAAGAAGTCATCACGCAGCTTAGAGGTTTCATTATTGTCTAAAGCCATCTCAATAGTACGGGCGACCGCATCTGGCTGCTCATAGATTTCTTTGAGCATATAGTGCTTAAACTCACCTTTGTCAGCATTGTGCTGGGTTGCATCAATTTCATGAATTTGACGGGTGACTTCCACACCATCAGCATAAATTTGAATACTTTTACGAGTCAGCTTGGCAATGTCGCCTTCTTCTAAATACATAAAGCGGTTGGTCACGGGTAACAGTGCCAACTGATCTGAGGCGATAAAGTTCTCACCGATACCGACGCCAATCACCAGTGGTGAGCCTAGACGTACGCTAATCAGCTCATCTGGACAATCGATATGCACAATGCCAAGGGCAAAAGCACCGTGTAATAGTGGGGTCACAGTGCGAACCGCTTCTAGTAAGTCAGGCGTTTCTTGATAGATATCATTAATCAAATGGGCCACGACTTCGGTATCTGTTTGTGAGGTAAACTCATAACCTTTGGCCACGAGCGTTTCTTTGAGCTCAGCGTAGTTTTCAACAATACCATTATGCACCACGGCGATTTTACCGGACACATGCGGGTGTGCATTACGTTGGGCGGGTTCGCCATGAGTCGCCCAGCGTGTGTGAGCGATACCGATATGACCATCAAAGAATTCTGGGTTGACGGCAACGGCATCGACCAGTGCCTGCACTTTGCCCACTTGACGTTCGCGATGTAGCTCGCCATTACGAATAACGGTTAAACCAGCAGAATCATAGCCTCTGTATTCCAAGCGCTTGAGACCTTCAAGTAAGATATTGGCGATATTACGCTCAGCAACTGCTCCTACAATTCCACACATGGCTATTCCTTAAAGTTAATTTTTGATGTTTTGAGAGTGATTATATTTAGTCAATAAGACGTCTGTTTGATGATTAGCGACGCATACCGTGACGGATTGATAAATATGATGAAGCAGCACCACAAAAATTGCCGCACTGCTTCAGTGTGCTAAAGGATGATTGTCATTGATTTAGCGAATGTATCCGTTACTTTTTAGTGGGGCGCTGGTAATCGTTTTTTTGTGTTTGCCGAGCACGTCCAAACGCTAACGCCTTAGCATCCACGTCTTTGGTAATCACTGAACCGGCTGCCACAGTAGCGGTATCTCCTATGGTTACTGGCGCCACCAAACTGGCGTTAGAACCGATGAATGCATTATCTTCAATAATGGTCTGTGACTTATTGACCCCGTCATAATTACAAGTAATCACACCTGCACCAACATTAACGCCTGACCCGACGGTGGCATCACCAACGTAGCTTAAGTGGTTAACCTTGCTGCCGTGACCAATGGTCGATTTTTTAATCTCGACGAAATTACCCACTTTACTGTTATCAGCCAATACGGTTTGAGGACGCAAATGGGCAAAAGGACCAATATCGACCGCCGCGCCGACTTCGGTACTATCAATCACACAATAAGGCTTGAGGTGACAAGCGTTACCAATGTGGGCATTTTTGATGATACAGCCCGCTTCGATATAGACATTATCGCCTAACGTGCAATCGCCTTCGAATACCACACCGACATCGACGAACACGTCTTGACCAGCAGTCAAAGTGCCACGAATATCAACGCGGGTAGGGTCGGCGAACTGTACACCTGCTTCTTGTAAGTCAGCGACCAGCTTGCTTTGCCATGTACGCTCTAAGCTGGCGAGCTGTTGGCGGTTGTTAACGCCTTCAATCTCAAACGTATGCTCAGGTTCAATGGCGGCAATAGTAATACCGTCAGCGACTGCCATTTTTACGATATCGGTCAGATAGTATTCTTGCTGGGCATTGTCGTTAGACAACTCAGGCAAGTACTTATGTAGTAGCGCATTATCAACGCAATAAATGCCGCTGTTGATCTCTTTGATACCTTGCTCATCAGTATCCGCGTCTTTTTGCTCAATGATGGCAGTAATATTACCCGCTTGGTCACGCTTGATACGGCCGAGTCCAAATGGATTATCAACGGTCAACGTCAGCATAGACACACCATCTGTATTTGCTGTTTTTAATGCTGCTAATGTTTGGCAGCTGACCAACGGCACATCGCCATACAGAATAAGGCTTTGGCCCTCTGTTGGTAGATCAGACAGAGTGACTTTGACCGCATGGCCAGTACCTAGCTGTTCAGTTTGCGCGACCCAAGTGATGGAGGACTGGGTATACTGATTGGTAATTTCTGACTTTACTTGTTCACCACCAAAACCGTGGACAATAATCGTTTCATCCACAGTGAGCTGGTGACAGGTATCTAATACGTGAGCCAATAGGGATTTACCAGCCAGCGTTTGCAGTACTTTTGGCTTGGCCGATTGCATACGTGTGCCTTTACCGGCAGCTAAAATAATCACAGACAGAGACGGTTGCATAAAAATCCTAAACATGTAACTAAATATTTTATAAAGTATAGCCTAAAAGTATCGACAAAAAAGTGCCAACGCGTTCAGGCTTTGTAACCCAGTATGGTCAAACGCTGTAGCACATTACGACGCTAAAAGCAGCAAAAAAACCTGATAGAAAGTTACGGCGATTGATAGTAAGCACTTATCAGCAGTCAAATATATCGCGTTTTACGATTGAGCTTGTCTTTTAATAATCATATGTCACTTATGTCACTTATGTCAGTCACTGAGGTATCAACAAGGGTAGGCTATCAGGAACAAATGTCATCACACTTATAAAAATAACCAGCCACACAACTGCTGCCATGACACCGGCAATAATGTCGTCTAACATCACGCCAAGACCACCAGCCACTTTTTTATCCGCCCAGCCAATCGGTGGCGGTTTTAAGATGTCAAACACGCGAAATAGGATAAATGCCGTCGGTAGCCAACCCCAAAACATCGGCTGCAACAGCATCAACAAGGGGTCCTCAGGTGTCGGGAACACATAAGAAAAAATATAAGACAAAGGTAATAAGGTAATCCACATGCCTGCCCATTCATCCCACACAATGTGCGGATCATCATGTACCTGCATCAAATCAGACGTACGTCCGCAGATCCAAACCCCAACCAAACAAGACAAAATGGTCAGCGCTAAAAAAGGGATAAACCCCAAGCTTATGAGCGGCACGCCTACAATCAGACCACCCGCCGTACCCCAAGTACCGGGTGCACGGCGGGGTAGACCACTACCTAAACCAATACCGAGCCAATAGACCGTACGGTCAAGCATATTGGCATTTACTGGCAGAGGTGGGCAGTCATTGGCTTTACGAATATCGGGCTTAGATAAGTCATGATCGGTCATGGGTTAACCTGCAAAATGTTGGTAACCCGTCAGAGTGGGCCATGTGGAAAACGGAGCGGGATGGGAGGGGGTGACTGACTGTCCTTGATAACACAGCTCAGGACACAGACTTGTCGCCCCTTCTACAGTAGTGTCTGTACTACCTGCTAGCGCCACCACTTCACCAATACAAGTTACTGGCGTACTGCCGTTAGGCGGTTCGATGTGAGCAGGTAAGGTAAAAGCCAGCTCGTAATCATCACCACCCGTCAACTGACACAACAGACGCTCAGACAAATCAACGGTCGCTAATGGCGTGCTAATAGGTAGCTGTTCTAGATGTAGGCGCATACTAACGGCGCTTTGATGACAGACGTGTCCCAAATCTTGATAGAGACCATCAGAGATATCTATCATTGCTGTGGCACCGATTTTTGCCAATGCGGCCCCTAAGGCAATCCTTGGGGTGGGCATGTGCAGACGATGCGCAAGCTTTATACCTTGCACGTTGTCAGGGTTTTGCAACGCGTAACTGGCATCACCAAGTGTGCCTGATGCATAGACTTTATCGCCTACTTGCGCACCTGAACGGTAAACCGCTGGCGTATCAGCAGCTAGAACTCCCTGCGCACTCACGCTCAGTACTAGATTATCGCTGCGTGTGGTATCACCGCCGATTAGGGCCACACCAAATAGCTGGCAAGCATGAAATAACCCTTTGGCAAACTCAGTGAGCCATTCGTTATTTGCTAAACGTTCAGGTAGCGCCAACGCGAGCAAAATACTATGCGGCGTGGCCCCCATGGCCGCAATGTCTGAGACATTAACGGCCACCGCTTTATAACCAATCGTAAAGGCTAGGGTGTTAACCTGTTCCCAGTCGGCACTAAAGTGTCGACCCTGAACGAGTGTGTCAATGCAGCTGACTAAGCGCGAACCTGCAGGCAATGCCATTACCGCGGCATCATCACCAATACCTTTTTCGATACTACTTGAGGGTGGCGGTGCTGCTTGCATTTGTGAAAATATGCGCTCAATCAGCTCAAATTCGTTCATGATCAGTCTTGGCTTTTGGTGTTAGCGTCTTTTTTACTGGCCTTAAACTCACTGATATTAGCACTGGCTTTGCTAGCGCTATTACGTTTGACGCTGGCATTATTGGCACTGATACGCGGTTTGTTTGAGGCAGTTGGTTGGCTGTCACTATCGGTCTCAGGAGCTGTTTCAGTCGTATTAACTGGTTTGGCTTCAGACTGTTTACTGACGGCTTTTTGTGATGTGCGTAGATTGGCTTTGGTGTCTGACTCTACTTCAACGGCACGCAGTTCAATGGCCATTCTATCGAGTACGGCGTTAATCAATTTATGGGCATCAGTCGCCCCAAAATGATTGTTGAGCTTCATCGCCTCATCAAGCACTACTTTATATGGAATCTCTAAACGATTCTGTAGCTCATAAGCCCCAATCAATAAAATGGCGTGTTCAACGGTATCCAGTTTATCAATGCCACGATCAAGATGCTGGCTGATAAGGGCATCTAGCGCTTCAATCTGCTCTGGGATATCGCGCATCATCTCGTGATAATAGCCGATGTGTACGGTATGCATGGCATTGGTCGCGCGTGTACGAGCGGCGATGTCATGTGGGGGATTGGCTTTCCAGCCAAGTTTACCATCTATATCAAAGCGGCGATCAGTGACAAGCCATTCGTATAGGCCTTGCATGGCAAAGCGCCGTGCCTTACGGATGGCAGTGTGACTGGTCTTATAAGAAGACTCACTCATATCGAAGGTTTGATCGCCCGCACTACTGCTCGCTATACGGGTAGCTTCAGCTTGTTGATCATTGGCTTGTGCGGTTTTCGCAGCGCTAATAGCGCGCTTGAGTTGGTCAGTCATAGGGGGTCTGTACCTAAATTTTTGAGATAATACCTAACCAACACATCAGTCAGCAACGGGTGCCATGGAAATCCTCAAACGTACCGCTTATAGGGCGTGTGTTTGCGTCTTTCACTACTTTATATTTTGGAAAAGGTATAGAAATACGGCGAAAATTCAATAAACAATCAGTGTTTTATCGTTGGTTATAGCGGCTATTTAATTGTCGTTATTATCAACAAGTAGCCGCTAAAAGCAAACGTTTAGACTAGACAACGTGAATCATTGGGCCTTCGTTTGAACAAAGAGCGTTGACACAGCGGTAGCTGAAACAAAGGCCGCTTGATTAATAACGCTTAAGCATCATCGCTATCATCATCAATATCTAGCTGTGAGAGCACAGCAATCATCTCTAACACAACCATAGCCGCTTCAGAGCCTTTATTACCAGCTTTGGTGCCAGAGCGTTCGATGGCTTGTTCGATACTGTCGGTCGTCAATACGCCATTGGCCACTGGGATATTGTAATCAATAGCCACGCTGCTTAAACCTTTGGCAGATTCGCTTGCGACAAAGTCAAAATGCGGCGTGCTACCACGGATAATCGCGCCTAAAGCAATAATGGCATCAAAGCGATCAGATTCCGCAGCGCGCTGAGCAACCAATGGCAACTCAAAAGCGCCCGGCACGCGAATCACGGTAATATTGCTACCCAATACGCCGTGACGCAAAAGCGCATCAATCGCACCATCTACCAAAGATTCAACGACAAAACCGTTAAAACGACCAACCACAATACCGATACGGACATCGGTGTTTTGATGCAAATTACCATCGATATGGGTGACGTCATTGCGCTGCTGTTGTAAATTCGACATAAAAGATCCTTTGCTTAATTGGCTTGTAATGGGGATATAGGAGTAAACGAATCGCTAAATACAGTAGAGAGGTTTAAATAACTTGTTTGACTGTTTACTCGTGAATAAATAGTCAAATGAATGGGTAGTTAAATGAACAAAAATAAATGGTTAGCGCTATGATAACATTTTTTCTAATTTATTGGCATTTTACCAATGTCTTATAAACGCATCTGTATACCTTGTGCTGCCATGTATTCTTTGGCTTCTAAAACCGTATACTCACCAAAATGGAAGATACTGGCGGCGAGCACTGCATCGACGCCGCCTTCTAAGACGCCTTCGGCCAAATGTTGTAAGTTACCAACGCCGCCTGAGGCAATCACAGGGACGTTGACGCAGCTGGTGATGTGTTGCATGAGCGCCAAATCATAGCCTTTTTTGGTGCCATCACCATCCATCGAGGTGACCAACAACTCGCCTGCACCCAGCTCTGCCATTTTGCTGGCCCACGCGACGGCATCAATACCAGTGGGCTTGCGACCACCATGGGTAAAAATCTCCCAACGCGGCATAACAATGCCATCAACGGTAATATCATCGACGCGTTTGGCATCAATGGCCACAACGATACACTGATTACCGAATTTTTGCGCGGCTTCGCCCACAAATTCAGGGGTAAAGACAGCGGCTGAATTAATCGCGACTTTGTCCGCGCCAGCATTCAGCAAATTACGAATATCGGCGATTTTACGCACGCCACCGCCGACCGTTAAGGGCACAAATACGGTTTCTGCCATACGTTCAACAGTATGATAGGTGGTGTCGCGCTCATCATTGGTGGCAGTAATGTCCAAAAAGGTAATCTCATCGGCGCCTTGCTCGTTGTAGCGTTTTGCCACTTCGACAGGGTCGCCTGCGTCTTTAATATCGACAAACTGCACGCCCTTGACCACGCGGCCATTGTCCACGTCCAAACAAGGAATGATACGCTTTGCTAACATAGGGTCTTTCACCTTATAATCAATTCATTCGTAAGCGCTAGTCTAGCAAAATCACTGCCCTTTCAGGCAGGTTTTCGCAAGATTATTACGCTTTTCGCCACAGTTTGTTCATACGCGGTACAATTACTGTTAGTACCCTCTATATCCACCTTGTTTAGCTTCTTATTCAATTGCCAAAAGTGAGATGTCATGTCTGTATATACCCAGTTAACCGATGACCAATTCGCCGCCTTTTGCCAAAGCTTTGGCGTGTCATTTGCCCGTGCCATTCCGATTACGCAAGGCATCAAAAACTCTAACTGGTTTATTCAAACGACTGACGACGCAGCAGGCGCGCACTCTTACGTGTTTACCTTATTTGAAGAGCGTCCTCCTGCTGATATCGAAAAGATGGCAGTTATTCTCAATCAGTTGGATGGCAAGCTACCCGTTGCCGCGCCACTCGCCGTGATTGAGCCCGATGCGGCTAAAACGGGCTCTGATGGCGATAAACGCTATGTGATCCATTATGAAGACAAAGCGATTACGCTGGTGCCTTGCCTTGCAGGAGCGCATCCAGAACAAACCACCCAAGCGATGTGTCATGAGATTGGCGCTGCCTTAGCATTGTTACATGAAACCCTGCAAGCCTTGCAACCTAGCGAAAAATATGGCGTGCCTTTGTATCCATGGAGCGAGGTACGCGACCGTGAGATCCAATTTATGCCAAGTGACGAAGCCAAGCTGATGAGTGACATTTGGCGTGCTTATACCGATTTACCACTTGCAACCTTGCCAAAAGGCTTGTGTCATCTAGATATGTTTGCGGACAATACCTTGTGGCATTTGCAAAAAGGCGAGGCGCGTTTGACGGGGCTATTAGACTTTACCGAGGTCAGTGCCGAGCATTACGTCATGGATATTGCCATTACCATTAATGATTTTTGTACCACGTGGGGCGACGCTGAGCAAGGCGAATCGGTGAATTTTGACCGCAGTAAAATGGCAGCCTTTTTACAAGGATATGAGTCTAAGCGTCCTCTTGGTACTGATGAAAAGCGCGCTTTACCCGTGATGCTGGCCAAAGCGGCGGTTATTTTTTGGTTATTGCGTCTAAATGTGATCCACTATAACCGTACGGAAGGGCGTACGGGCGACAATATCATGGTCAAAAACCCTGACTTAATGAAACGTCTGTCTGCTTATCATTGGGCGCACGTAGAAAAAGCGCAAAGTACCGTTTTTATACTCTTAAATGCGGACGTGAATGTTGAGCAAGGTAGTCACATAATAGGTGTCTTTAGCAGTATTACCCAAGCGGAACAAGCGCGTGACGACTTATGCCATAGCGGTAACATGTCAATCAAAGAATATACGCTAGATCACTGTCTGTAAACACGGCTTATTCATTTATTCCTGTCTCTACATTATAAAGGTGCTCCCATGACCGATCAAATTGATAACTGGCACAAACTGGCACGTTATGACACCAATATGCAAGGCGAGCTGCATGCCAATCTGCTACGCAATAACGGTATTACCGTCTCCTTGCAACCGCTAAGCGCGATGCCAGGTATGAACTCAGGGGTTGTATTGTGGATACAAGATACCGATCTGGCACATGCCCAGCGTATTCTAAATAGTATCGATACGGAGGGAGACACCGCTCCTTATGAGATGCTTGATGAACCGGCAGACACCACTATAAATGCCACTTTAAATCCTGCAAAAGACAACGATAACGGCGGTAATCTATAAATGTGTCAACTCTTAGGGATGAACTGTAATACGCCAACCGATATTGGTTTTAGCTTTGCCGGTTTTCGCAAGCGCGGCGGCATGACTGACAGCCATGAAGATGGCTTTGGCATTGCGTTTTTTGAGCGTAGTGACTGCTCTAATCATGAACGCTCCAATCGTGACGAATCGGTAAATACCTCAACTGGACTGCGCTTGTTTCACGACAACCGTCCCAGTCACTTATCGCCCGTTGCCGATCTGGTCAATAACTATCCCATTAAGGCCATGAATGTCATCGCTCATATTCGTAAAGCCACCCAAGGGCAGAACTGTTTGGCGAATACCCATCCTTTTGTCCGTGAAGTCTGGGGCGAGCAGTGGGTGTTTGCTCATAACGGGCAGATGAATAGTGAGTTTATTAAACGCTGTCAGCGTCTACAAGACAATGGTAACGCCGCGCATTGCCAACCCGTCGGTTCAACCGATTCGGAAATGGCGTTTTGTTATTTGGTCAATCGCCTAAAAAGCAGTTTTAAAACCCGCCCTGATGACCAAACGCTGTTTAATTTTTTGACCACGCAATGTCGCTATTTATCGGCCAATGGTTTGTTTAATTGCTTGATATCAAACGGCAGGTGGCAATTGGCTTACGCGGGTAGTTTGTTGTTTTATCTCACGCGCCAAGCACCGTTTGGTGAGGCGAAATTGGCCGATGATGATTTGGCGATTAATTTTGGCGACGTCACCACCGATAAAGACAAAGTAACGATTCTAGTGACCGTGCCGCTCACTGAAAATGAAAAATGGCAGCAGCTTGCGGTCAATGAGTGTCTTATCTTTCAAGACGGCGACGTGATTTACAAAGACAGTCCTAGCCAGCGTAAGTTTTTAACAATTGAGGAAGGAGTTGCGATTGCCCGAGCGGTTGGGGCAAGTGTTTAAGGCTGCGCTGTTAAATCAAATAACTCCCACAACAGCGTTTAAACTTTTCTCCAGACCCGCAAATACACGGCTGCTTTTGGGTGACAGTCATCGCCACTGTTGGGTCTAAAAAATACCAGCGCGCGTCATGATGTGCTTTGTCTGTTACCTTTACAAAGGCAGACAGCTCATGATGCGCCTGTATACCGTCTACGGTATTAAAATAGGCCTTAAACGCCACCTGTGCGTGGCGCTTACCAAGCTGTGGCACGTGTTGTACGATTGCCAATCCTGCCCAATCTGTCTCTTTTGCCCACGTTTCAATCGCTTTTTCATCAAGCAATGCTTGCTGGGCGGGTAACGTGGTCTTGACGATATAATCGGGTTTTACCAAAACAAAGGCGCTGTATCGCGTGCGCATCAGTCGCTCGGCTGTGTCCGCTGTGATACCGCCCAGCCGAGTAACGTCGTCATGATAGGGCTGGCAGCAATCCTGATACGCCAATACCGAGCTGATAGCGTTTGAGACTGGAGTGATCTGGCAAGGACAAGTGTGTAGGTTGAATGGCATACTTTACTCTGATGTTTATGTTGGTTTGAATGGCGGTATAGATTTTAACGCAGCATGTTTTCTATCATCTCAGGCAGCATACCCACTTTTAGCTGAGCCCATGCTGAAGGGTTACTTAGTCTTGACCAAAACAGCTCAAAGGGCGGGGCGGCGTATACCAATAGCACCACAGTGGCATATAAAAGCAGATACCACCATTTGTCTTTGTGTTGATAAAACTTCATGGCGGTACCGGATGAGCGCTTCATTTTCATGTTAGACAAGTTGACGCTATATAGCTCATCTAATAACAAATGTACCAATGCACCGATAAACAGAAATGAACCATAAAACCAGCTGGTCGTCAGTGGCAGCTGCAACCCGTAGTAGCTGAGGCAGGTCAACCCCAATCCCAGTATCGCCATGTAAGGGACAGAATGGATCACGCCACGATGCACGGTTATGGTGGTAAAAACAGAGAAAACCACATACCGCATAAAGCCGTAACCAATCAGCCATAACACTATTAACGCCAGTAGGCTCAGCTCACTGCGCCAGTGCATGACCAAACCAAAGGCAAATATAAAAGAGATAATGTTGAAACCCAGCTTGATTGGGGTTGAGTTATCAGAATCTAAATCTGGCAACAATCCGCCGATAGTGCCAAGCGCCACACACATCAAAAACCCCGAATCATCAATCAATCCCGCTTTATAAACCGTTAAACTTAGCGTACCACTGACCATGAAAGCGACATTTAAGTGGGTGTTAAAATTTGCCATAAGAACTCATTAATAAATAGCGCCAAAAACTGCCATATCAAACCGCTTATCTAGCAGTAAAAAAGCGCTACATCATACCATAGACCGACCGTACGTCTAATAGGAATGGCTCTTATCTATAGACCATGAAACCCTTATTACGGTTACGATTATGCCACGATTTGACAACGTCTAGGCGTTAACAAATGACCCTATGTTTGTTATGGTAATAGCAAGTTATTGTTAAGTATTAAATAGATGCTTATCTATTTTGTGACCTCAAACCTATGTCTCCCTATTTCCAACAGTGGATATTGTGAATAAAAATGGATCAATCATCTGTCTAGCCACCACTCCTTAGCCCAAGCATACCAGCGTTTGCGGTTAGGGTTTATAACAACGATAAGGAAGCTACCATGAGTGACATTTTCAATGTAAAAGACACTATCTCGGTCGATGGCAAGGATCATGCCTATTACAGTTTGCCCAAGTTGACCAAAACCTTTGAGAACATTAGCAAGCTGCCATTTTGCATGAAAATCGTATTAGAGAATCTATTACGGAATGAGGATGGTGGTCAATCTGTCGGTGAAAACCATATCGAAGCCGTTGCCAATTGGGATGCGGGCGCTGAAGCGTCAAAAGAGATTGCCTTTATGCCAGCCCGTGTCGTCTTGCAGGATTTCACGGGTGTGCCATCGGTGGTCGATTTGGCAGCCATGCGTGATGCCGTGGTTGAGCTGGGCGGTAAAGCGGAGCAAATCAATCCGTTTATTCCGAGCGAGCTTGTGGTCGATCACTCAGTGCAAGTGGATGCTTATGGCCGCGAAGATGCGTTGGATCTGAACGAAAAAATTGAATTTAAGCGCAATAATGAACGTTATGAGTTCTTGCATTGGGGTCGTAATGCTTTTGAAAACTTCGTTGTGGTACCACCAGCGACGGGCATTGTGCATCAGGTAAACCTTGAGTACTTAGCACGTGTGGTCATGGCAGCCGAAGTGGAAGGCGAGCTGACAGCGTATCCTGATACCGTGTTTGGGACGGACAGCCATACGACGATGATTAATGGTATTGGCGTTCTTGGTTGGGGTGTGGGCGGTATTGAAGCAGAAGCGGCAATGCTCGGCCAGCCATCCTCCATGCTCATTCCTCAGGTCGTCGGTTTTGAGTTGACGGGTAAGCTGACTGAAGGCGTCACCGCAACGGATTTGGTATTACGTGTGGTAGAGATGCTACGGGCCCATGGCGTAGTGGGTAAGTTTGTGGAGTTCTATGGGGAGGGGCTGCACAGTATGCCGCTCGCTGACCGTGCCACCATTGCCAATATGTCACCAGAATATGGCGCGACGTGTGGTATTTTCCCCATCGACCAAATGGCGATTGATTATCTGCGCCTATCGGGTCGTAATGAGACGCAAATTGAATTGGTCGAAAAATATGCGAAAGCACAAGGTCTATGGCACGATGCTGATACGCCAGCTGCGACCTACTCAAGTAAGCTGGAGCTGGATTTAGCGTCCGTACAGCCAGCCCTTGCTGGTCCTAACTTGCCGCAGCAACGTATCAACCTGTCTGACATGCACGAAAAATTCGGTGAAACGTTAGCAAAAATGACCAAAGACCGCAAATCAGAAATCGAAGGTAAGGTACGTTTTGATCAAGAGGGCGGCGAGCAAGTACAAGCCGAAACTTTAGCAGCGGAACCAAAGATTGAGGTTGACACACATAGTGAGGATAACAGTCAGTATCAGCCTGCTAACAATGTGTTCTCAAACGTCAATATTGATGATAAGCAGCATGAATTACGTGACGGTTCAGTGGTCATTGCAGCCATTACTTCTTGTACCAACACCTCAAACCCTGCGGTCATGATTGGGGCAGGTTTGGTTGCCAAAAAAGCGGCGGCAAAAGGCCTCAAAGCCAAGCCTTGGGTAAAAACTTCATTAGCGCCAGGGTCTAAGGTGGTCACAGACTACCTAGAAAAAACCAAACTGATGGATGAGCTAGAAAAAACCGGTTTTTATCTAGTGGGCTATGGTTGTACGACCTGTATCGGTAACTCAGGACCACTTCCTGAAGAAATCGAAAAAGGTATTGAAAAAAACGATTTGGTTGCTGCTGCCGTGTTATCAGGTAACCGTAACTTTGAAGGTCGTATTCACTCCCATGTTAAGGCCAGCTACTTAGCATCGCCGCCACTGGTTGTCGCCTATGCCTTGGCGGGGACGGTCGATATTGACTTGACGACACATCCACTAGGACAGGATCAAGACGGCAATGATGTGTTCTTAAAAGACATCTGGCCTACCTCAGAAGAGATTAATGAGCTGATTGCCAACAATATTGATGCGGATATGTTCCGCAAAAACTATGGCGAAGTGTTCGATGGTAGCGCAGCGTGGAATGCGATTAGCTCGGCGGACAGTCAGCTGTATCCATGGGATGAAGGCTCAACGTACATCAAAAACCCACCGTTCTTTGATGGTATGACGATGGAGCCAGAAGGTATTCCTGATATTGAAGGTGCCCGTATTTTAGGTTTGTTTGGAGACTCAATCACCACCGACCACATCTCACCAGCAGGTAATATCGATCCAGACTCGCCAGCGGGTAAATACTTACAAGAGCGCGGCGTGATGGAAGCGGACTTCAACAGCTATGGTTCACGCCGTGGTAATGATGCGGTCATGACCCGTGGTACTTTTGCTAATATTCGCATCAAAAACACCATGATGAACGGTAAAGAAGGTGGCTACACTTATTACTTCAAAGATGATAACGCGACGCTAGCAGATGGCGAAGAAATGCCTATCTATAACGCTGCGATGAAGTATAAGGAAGACGAGCGCCCATTAGTCGTGCTTGGCGGCGCAGAATATGGCTCTGGCTCTAGTCGTGACTGGGCGGCCAAAGGCACGATTTTACTTGGTGTAAAAGCGGTGCTGACCAGCTCGTTTGAGCGTATTCATCGTTCGAACCTAGTCGGTATGGGCGTATTACCATTGACCTTCAAAGACGGTGAAAACGCAGACACCTATCAGCTTGATGGGTCAGAAGTGCTTAGCATCACTGGTTTGGATAATGGCGAGAGTAAGACCGCGACAGTCACGGCTACCCGTGCTGATGGCTCGACGGAGACCTTTGATGTCAACGTGATGCTACAGACGCCAAAAGAGCGTGAGTATGTGCGTCATGGCGGGGTGTTGCACTATGTCCTACGTCAATTGGCCGCGGATAGTAAAAACGCTGCATAATGGCTCGTTAGTCTTAGTATGATAAAAGCCCAATCCCAGACAAAGTAGGGGATTGGGCTTTTTTTGGGCGGTGATAAAGTGTTACGTGCATAGCACGTTTAGACGCTACTCAATTTATAATAGGAGCCACCACTTTACTGTCTGTGTTGCGCTCTTTTTTATATATAGTCGATGCATTTAAAAAGTGTTATAGCGCTACTAGGATGAATTTTACGCAGCCTCTGTCTGCGTAGGCACAGCACGCAAGTAAAATTTGTGCTAGTAGCGCGTTTAAATTTATATAACCGTTTTATTTTCAACTGACCATAGTCTATTCCTATGTATTTTATAGGGTGAGGTGGATAATTTAGCGCAGTAATATCTGCAAATTGGCGCTTCTATTTACGTGGTGCGTCTAATAAAACCTTAGGTTCTCAAGAACAAAAATTGGTATGACGTATAGGGTAACTGCATCAACTTTTTAATTGATAAGACAGAAAACCTCATAAAAAAAAGCCCAGTGATAAACTGGGCTTTTCTCTACTTAAACTAAGTATTTTATTAATTATACTTATACTGTCTTAGCGAACATTATCACCGAGTGTGACAATAGGCTTGTCTAAGCGATAATTTGCAGCGGCACTTTTTGCACCCATAGTAGCTGCAACGAATGTTAGGATCGTGCTGATTAACCAAAATAGACCACTGTATAGCGCTGTTTTACGGGCAATCTCTTCAGCTTGTTGTAGGTTTTGATCGACTGTCTGTTGGGCCTGCGCAATATATTGCTCAGTTTGAGTTTTATACTCATTAAATGATTGAGTCACTTCGTTACGTACTTCGACAGCCTGCGCTTCAGTTAGACCTTCTTGTTGTAAGCGATTGATAAGTTCAGGACCTTGTAGCGTTTGTTCAATCGATGCCATACGCTGTTTTGCGTACTCATCGATGTTACGCCATGTGTCGACACTGGTGAAGTCCATAGCAGCAACATCATTTTGCGTGTTGTTGATCATCTCATCCAACACATTGGTTGTCGCTTCGATTTGTTGATCATTTAAATCCTGAGTGTTTTCAGCGACCATCGCACTGATATCAGCTTTGCTAATGTCTCCAGATACGGTTTGATAGACTTGTTGAGCGGTTTGTTGTACTTGCTCTACCGTGCTATCTGGTGCGGCTACTGCTGCAGTACCAGCGGCTGATGTACTGGCTGCGGCTACGCCACCAGCGGTCTTAGCTACTGTGCTCACCGTGCTACCGACTACGTTACCAGCTGATGATAAAATGCCAGTTGCACTACTTAAGGTAAAAAAGGTGGTAAACAACACAATCAATGCGGCCGTTAATATACCAGTTAAGGTGGCATCTTTTGAGTCGATAGCCGTCCCATCACCGAATATAGCTTCAGGGGCTGAAAATTTAATGGCAAAATAACCAGCGACAAAAGCACTCACTAAAGCAGTGATAGCAGCATAAATACCACCAGCGATACTAGTGCCTTTTAAATCAAATGGTAAAAATGAGCTTAATACCAAAGCGAGGGCAATCATTGCCATGACTACGATCAGGCCTATGACAAGACCGGCAAGCACACCGCGCCACGATGGACGACGTTGGGGGGTATAAGTAGTTAACATAATCATTCCTTTTTAAAGGTCACTAATCTTTCGTTAATGTTTAGAGTGTTCACTATCTTACTGTCAGGATTTACGCTTAAACGTGTGTTCGCCAGAGACAATTAATAGTGAATATAGTGACAGCATAAGGAAAAGAACCCAGCATTAATAATACTGTTAAGTAGAGAAACACAATCGTTATGTATAACAATGTTAAGGTAAGTGACAAAATCGCTGACATGTAACTAGGTGTAAGTAGGAGGCGCTAAACTATTAACATTTATACGAATTTTTAGAGACAGGTGAGGAGTTGGAGGAGAGGTAGAGAGTAAGTCGCTATTAAAATTAGGCATGGGATAAAATTCAGACAATAAAAAAGCCCAGTCACATACTTTGTGACTGGGCTTTTTTATTGTTCGCTTACTAGTCTTATCTAATGCAGCGCAAAAGGGCTAATAAGTGACGCCGAATAGTGGCGTCCCCAGGGGGATTCGAACCCCCGTTACCGCCGTGAAAGGGCGGTGTCCTAGGCCTCTAGACGATGGGGACGCATAGAGTGTTATAACCAATGGTTACAACGATACTTCACAATATCAGATAGCTTACCTATTAATAATAGAGCAAGCGTTGCCTAGGTGCTGATATCGTCCTTCTAGCGAGTATTTATTATCAAGTTTCAGCCATGCTGAGCATTGCTATAAATAAGATGGTGGAGCTAAACGGAGTCGAACCGTTGACCCCTTGCATGCCATGCAAGTGCTCTACCAACTGAGCTATAGCCCCTCGCTAAGAGTGTGCGTATTTTAGGTAAGAGCAGCGCTCTTGTCAACAGCTATTTTAAAAATAATTCATAAATATGCAAAAAAAAGCGTTTTAGCCTATTTTAAAGGCTCAACAAGCCCAAATTAGCGTGGATTTTGCTTAAGCGCGATCTCTTTGATGGCTTTATCGGTGTGAAATTCTTCTTCTGTGCCATCAGAAAAGACGACAGCACAGCATTCCGCTGGCACATACTGACCGCCTTTTTCTCGGATCGTTCTTATACCTTTAAAGCCTGTAATATCAAATGCGCCTAATTTCTCTAGATTATGCTTGGTATAGGCGCAGTAAGTGCTGTATATCCATGTTAAATCTTCAAAATCCTGTCCTGTTGTTAGGGTAAGGTTTGCCTCAAAAAGCTCTTTTACGATGGCATCATAGTATTTTTGCGCTTCTTTTAGGGTGTTAAAGACATAATCTTTGCTTTCTATTGTGACGGTTTTTCTGGTCATGTTTGTTTCCAGTTGCGATGTTCAGTACAAAGTTGTTATAAATTAAAAAAAGGGTCAGAACTTGCCTGACCCTTTTAAACTCAAAAACTTCCGCTCATTTGTTATGCAACTGCCAAGCTATTTATCAGCCAAAAAATCTGGCAACTCTGCCGCTTGTTTCTCTAGTTTTTTGAGTTTCTTTTTACCGAGGCCGCCTAATATATCAACCGCATGGCGCAAGCGGGTCAGCGTCATATCAGCACCGATGATCGCCATAGAGTTCATGACGGGCGTCGATGAAGTGCTACCAGCGATGGCGATAAAGAATGGGGCCATAAAGTCGCGCATTTTGATATCAAGATGAGCAGCAAGGCCTTTTAACGTCGCGTAGATGTTTTCTTCTGACCACGTCGGTAAGGTCTCTAGCTGCCACAGTGCCAGTTGTAGCATTTCTATGATTTGCTCAGGCGTCAGCGACTTATGGGTAAAGCTTTCAGCGTTAATATCAGGCAGATTTTGGAAATAAAAACCACCCCAATTGACCGCGTCAGACAGCAGCTCGATACGGGGTTGAATAGCGGCGGCGATAGCGGTCAATTTATCGCTGTCATTTGCCCAAGCAAGGATTTTATTTTTTAGCTGTTCAGGCGTGAGCGCACGGAGCCATTCGGCGTTGAGCCAGTTAAGCTTTTCGATGTCAAATATAGGCCCGCCGAGCGACACACGTTGAATATCAAAGCTCGCAACCATCTCATCCAAGGTGAATTTCTCCGCTTCATCAGGCATTGAGTAGCCCATACGGCCCAGATAGTTGAGTAGGGCTTCAGGCAACACGCCAGCATCACGGTAGTAGGTGATAGACGTTGGGTTTTTACGCTTAGACAGTTTGGATTTATCTGGGTTACGCAGTAGTGGCATGTGACACAGGACTGGCATCTCCCAACCAAAGTAATCATAAAGCAGCTGATGTTTGGGCGCAGAGTTCAGCCACTCTTCACCGCGCATCACATGACTGATATCCATCAAGTGGTCATCAACGACGTTTGCTAAGTGATAAGTTGGCATGCCGTCGGTTTTGAGCAACACTTGCATATCAACTTGGGTCCAAGGAATCTCAACGGTGCCGCGTAGCATGTCATGTACCTGACAGATGCCGTCGGTTGGCACACGCATACGGATGACATGGGGCTTGCCCTCGCTCACCAATTGCTCGGTTTTCTCGGCGGCGAGGTGGGCACAGCGTCCATCATAGCGCGGCGTCTCGCCATTGGCCATTTGCTCAGCGCGCATAGCGTCTAGCTCTTCACTGGTACAAAAACAGCGAAATGCGTGGTCAGCATCAATCAATTGCTCAGCGTGCTTTTTATAAATCTCACTGCGCTCGCTTTGACGATAAGGGGCGTGTGGTCCACCGACATCTGGACCCTCGCTCCAATCCAAACCGACCCAACGCAGCGCATCTAAAATCATTTTTTCAGATTGTTCAGTCGAGCGAGTTTGGTCAGTGTCTTCGATACGCAAAATAAATTCGCCACCGTGTGCCTTAGCAAAGGCTAGGTTAAAAAGGGCGATATAAGCCGTTCCCACATGAGGAAAGCCCGTAGGTGATGGGGCAATACGCGTGCGGACAGGGCGCTTGCTGCTAGCAGTTGTCGTCAGGGTCGTCGAGGTTTGCATCATAGGGGTCTCAGAATATTGTAGATAGTGAAAAAAGGTAATGACAAGTATCAGCCACAAATATGAGTAAAAAATACGGATGAAACAATAGCAGTCAAAGTTGAAAAATAGCGTAAAATATAGCGTTAGTATAACAGAGAGATGGGATATTTTTAACGAAATGCCCTTCTAGAGCTTGACTACCAGTGTATCCTTGCGATAATAATGCTAGACAAGCCATAACTTGTTTATTTTCATCTGATTTTTTACTATTACTGGCCAAAATGGTCGTCATCTACTGAGTTATTTGTGTCACTATCAAAATCGAAGTCAAAACCTACGCCCAATTCTAACGCCAACGATTCTTCAGCTGCTGATCATGCTGAGTCAGCGACCAACCTGTCTTCTGTAGAAGCTCATTCTGCTCAAAACCTGACTGAAGAGAGTAGGCAACATATCGCCCAAGAGTCAGGTGAAGACTGTGCCACGTCTGATGAGTTGAGTTTTATCCATGATGCCGTGCTTTTGCCAGAGACCGTCGCGGCGGTATTGGGCGTCAAGTCCTTACCGCCCCAAAAAGATGCCACCAAAGGTCAAAATAGCTTACAAATGAGCGGCATTTATGTGGATGCAACCTTTGGCCGCGGCGGCCATAGTCGCTTATTATTGAGTCATCTTGCTGATGATGCCAAGCTTATTGTCTTTGATAAAGATCCGACTGCCATTAGCGTTGCCAAAGAGCTGGCAAGTACGGACAGCCGGGTACATGTGGTACATGATAGTTTTGCGACGTTGACGTCCAGTCTGGCCGCGCTCGGTATTACGCAAGTGGATGGGTTGATGGCAGATCTGGGTATCTCATCACCCCAGATTGATGATGGCAGCCGCGGCTTTAGCTTTATGCGCGATGGGGCGGTCGATATGCGGATGGATACCAGCCGTGGCCAGTCGGTTGCTGAGTGGCTAGAAAAAGTCGATGACGAAACCTTGGCCAATGTGCTGTATGAGTTTGGGGAGGAGCGTCACAGTCGCCGCATCGCCCGTGCCATCAAACAGATGGACAGTTATGAGTCAACGCTTGAGCTGGCTGAAGTGATTAAGATTGCCCATCCTAATTGGCAGCGCGGCAAACATCCTGCGACACAAAGCTTTCAAGCCATGCGTATTTTTATTAACAATGAGCTTGGCGACGTCGATGACTTTTTGGCGCAAAGTATTCCAATTTTAAAGCCGGGTGGACAGCTTGCGGTCATTAGCTTTCACTCATTAGAAGATCGCCGTATTAAGCAGTTTTTGCAGCGTCATAGCAAAGGGCAGTATCCAGAAGATGAGAATTTACCGATGCCGCCCAAGCGCCCGCGTTACTTTAGTAAGCCTAAACGTGTTGGTCCAAGTAAAGCTGAAATAAGCCACAATCCACGTTCGCGTAGTGCGTGGTTACGACTGGCGACACGTACTGATAGTGATTATTTACCTGACGTCGAGCAATAAACCGCTCCTTTTTTGCTGGAAATCATTTTAATCGGCTTTCTAGCGACTAGAGACGAGTAAATGCTTTAATGATTACGCTGCTGTTAAAAAGCTGTAAACATTATCTGCTAGGCTCGGCAGTTACTTTTTGGTTTGGTTTTACGCTTATTGATGATGCTGATGGCTCATGAGTTTTTAATAACTCACCAACCGTTATCGTTTTTTATATTTTGAAGTTCACTTTTTTGAGATGGTCATGGCAATATCTGACAAACCTGCAAACCGTCGTACCGCAGCGGCCTACAATGCTGATGTTGGCGAACTGTTTGTGCGCCGATTTAATGTGGTTAGTATTTATGTGGTCATACTGTTGCTGTTGGCAGCGGCTATTATATGGAGTGGTATCAAAACGGCCGACGGCGTTCAGCAATACCATCAGGACTATAAAACCTTGCAAGATATGAAAAAACAAGAGCGTAAGCTACAAGTTGAACATCAGCGTTTGTTAATTGAGCAGCAGACATTTAGTGCGACGCCGCAAATTGCCAGTCGTGCGGTCGCTGAGTTGGGTATGTTTTCACCGACGTTAGAGGATAAGCTGATTATTCAGCCGGGGGCGGCGGTCGCGGTAGCACCAGTCGGTTCTAGTGGCTCGGATGGGGTTGTTGCGGCTAATGATTCAGATATTATCGCACCAGCAATCGCTAATGAGATGTCTGCGCCCGATTCCGACCTAGCGGAGGCAGGACAATGACGGATAAAAAGTCTAACGCCAATAGCGACAAAGCCACCGCAAAGAATACGAGCAAAAAACCAACCAGCGGCACCAGTGGAAAAGTCACCAAGCCTTTACGCCGTGTGAGTGCGGCTAAATCTGGACAAAAGAGCAGCAAAGCTGACAATCAATCCACCGATAACCGCAAATCCACGCTATTTGGCCGTCTAAAAAAGAACGAAGAACAAGGCGCTTATACCAGTGTCAAAAACCTGAAAAATAAAAGAGCGTTTTTGGGGAAAGCCTCTGGGGCTTCATCTCGCGGCGGCTTTGAGCAGGATAAAAATCGCTTTCGTATGATTTGGGCTATTGCTCTTGTCATCTTGGGCTTGCTAATCGCCCGTGCTTATTATTTACAAGTCGCTAATGCCCAGTTTTATCAAGATAAAGGCGATGAGCTTATCACCAGCGTGCGGACGCAAAAATCTTATCGCGGTATGATTACGGATCGTAATCATTTGCCATTAGCGGTTAGTGCGCCACTGGCGACGGTCTCTTTTAGTCCACACGATTATGCTCGCGAATATTACGAGCTTAAACGCATTATCATCACCAACCCTGAGAGTCCGCAGCTGGTCGCGCGTATGCAAAAGCGCTTGGACAACATGGACTTAACTCAATTGGCGGCGGCAGCCAACATCTCGGTCGGTGAGCTAAAAAAAGCAACTGCCATCGATGACAGTATCGATGTGACTGATGAAGAAGCCGTCAAAGCGGCACTGCCATCTGGTGCAGGCTCGCATTATCTTCCTCTTTTGAATAAAGTGACGCCCGAGATTGCCCAAAGTGTCAGCTCGCTGGATTTTCCTGGCGTCTATGAAAAAAACTTCTTTCAGCGCTATTATCCACAGCCGCAACCGAATGCCCAACTGTTAGGCTTTATGGGACAAAACGCCAATGACCCTGAAGGCGGTTACGAAGGGCGTGCCGGTGTTGAACGCCAGTATGAAGCTGAGCTGGCGGGTGCCGATGGTAAAGTACTGGTGCTAAAAGATGCCAAACAAAACAGTCTTAAAGAAATTAAGCAGATTGAACCTGAAATAGCGGGCAAAGATGTGGCATTGACCATTGATTCGCGTTTGCAATACTTGCTGTATAAAGAGCTGGAAAAAGCCGGACGTTTACAAAAAGCGCGTTGGTCTACTGGCATGATCGTCGATGTACAAACTGGGGAGGTGCTCGCCTTATCAACTTGGCCATCATTTAACTCCAATAACCTCAATGAGATGACGGGTGAAAACCAGCGTAACCGTGCGCTTCTTGATGTCTTTGAACCCGGTTCAGTGATGAAGCCTTTCACGGTTGCTGCCGCCTTAGATTCAGGCAAATATACAGCCACCTCTTTAATTGATACCAATCCTGGCTCTATCCGTGTTCGTGGTTATACCATTCGCGATCATAATAATTTGGGCATGATTAATATGGCGACGCTGTTACAGAAGTCTAGTAACGTGGCTTCAACCAAGATTGCGCTATCGCTACCCGCTGATGCTATTACCAATATGCAAAAACAGTTTGGCTTTGGGACAAAAACGCCGTTACAGTTCCCAGGCGAAGGTAGCGGGCTGGTGGTCACGCCAAAAGAAAAAGAAACAGCAAGGCGCGCGACGGTCAGTTATGGTTATGGTCTACAAGTGACGCTGGCACAGGTCGCACAGGCTTACTCAGCACTGGCGGCAGGTGGGGTTATGCATCCTTTAACACTCATTAAAGATAACGAACCACAGCCCAGCAAACGTATCATGGCACATGAACAAGCGATGGCGATCGTACAAATGATGGAAAGTGTGACCGAAGATGGTGGTACGGCTAAAGGCGCTGCTATCGATGGCTATCGCGTCGCCGGTAAAACCGGAACGTCGCGCCGTATCAATCCAGAAGGCGGCTATCATACCGATCAGTATCGTAACGTTTTTGCTGGTATGGCGCCAGCGTCGAACCCAAGGCTGGTTGGTGTGATGTTAATCGAAGACCCACGCGGTCAAATTTATGCTGGTTTAACGGTGGCACCTGTCTTTCATAATGTTATGAAAGAGGCACTACGTTTATATAATGTGCCCTTGGATAAGCCATTAAAGACGGAAGCTCAGTAGATATTGCTATAAGATTTTTGCCTGTTTCACCACTCACTATTTGATTTGTTTTAACCGTTTAGGATATGCCAATGACCACGTCTACTTCATCGCCAAGCAGCGCTACTGTCACCTTGCAGCAACTGGCTGAAGCCAGCAGTAGTCATAGACATGGTTTACAGCAAGCCTTAAACGCGATGATCACGACATCGGCGCAAACATCAGTCAATCAAGTGACTGAAAATCAAGTGTCTTTGGTTGTCCATATCCCGTTTCACCAGTTTCGTTTAGACAGTCGTCAGTTAGCAACCAGCGATGTGTTTGTCTTATTAAAAAGCCAAATACCAAACTGTCAAAAAAGCCGCGACTACCTCTATCAAGCCGCTAAAAAGGCGGCTTTTATCCTATCAGAAATCGATCCTATCGCGCTGCTCGCGACCGCCAATGTACCCCCACATGCCAATATTGCCTTAACCTCTGATACTACCGAGTCATCGGCACAGCAGCAACTCACAGCGCTGGCTTGTCCAGTTTTATACGTACCCAACATTCGTGATTTTTTAGGGGATTTGTGTCAAGCGCGTTTGCAGTACCAACAGCCAGTGCGTTTACCCACCGTCGTGGCAGTGACAGGCACCAACGGCAAAACCACCATCAGTCAATTGGTTGCCCAGTTAACCCAGCTAACTGGCATGAGCAGTGCGGTGATGGGGACGGCAGGCAATGGTAAACTGGGGGCGTTGGTTCAAGCCAGCCACACCACAGGTGATGCGCTAGCCGTACAGCAGTTTTTATATCAAATGGGCTGTGATGGCGCTGAGTTACTCGCACTCGAGGCGAGTTCACACGGTCTGGATCAGCAGCGTTTGCAAGGCGTACCGGTGTCGGTTGCGATTTATACCAACTTGAGCCGTGACCATTTAGACTATCATGCTGATATGACAGAATATGCGGCGGCCAAAGCCAAATTATTTGATAAAGCGCACTTTCCAGATTTGACCCACGCCATTATTAATATCGATGACGAGTATGCACAAGTGATGCTGGACACGGCGCATGCCAGCGATTTAACCGTGTGGACATACAGCTTAGACGCGTCCAAAACTGCGACTTTTGTGGCCGCTGACATCAAACCAAGCCTACAAGGTGTCGAGATTGCTCTGCGCGTCGATATTGATAGTACTGACTGTGATGGTACGGGTCTTGGTGGCGAAAAAAATGACAGTGTTAGTATCGTTAGCCCACTGTTGGGAGGCTTTAACGTGGCAAATTTGCTTGCCGCTATGGCGGCTACAGTGGCACTTGGCTCTGATGTTGATACTGATATCGAGCGCATTGCTGCGGCGGTGCCAAAGCTGCAAGGTGCGGTTGGACGTATGCAGCGCGTGCCCTCTAATAATGGTTGTTTTATCGTGGATTATGCTCATACGCCTGATGCCCTGCGTCAGGTATTGGCGAGTCTTAAGACCCATTGTAAGGGGCAGCTATGGGCAGTATTTGGGTGTGGCGGTGACCGTGATGCTGGCAAGCGCCCATTGATGGCGCAGGCAGGTCTGGCGGGTGCAGACCAAGTCATTTTAACGGCAGACAATCCACGTACTGAAGATCCCAATGTGATTTTGCAAGATATGCAATCAGGTATGAGTGACGAGCAATACCAGCGCACCCATATTGAACCTGCGCGCCAAGCCGCCATTGAATATGCGGTCAGTCATGCAGCTGTCGATGACATTGTGGTTATCGCGGGTAAAGGTCATGAGACCTATCAAGAAATTGACAATGTACGTTATGATTTTGATGACAGTGTGGTCTTACAACATGCCCTCAGCAACGCTGGTCGAGTGTAGATAGAAGCGGCTGCACGCGGTTTTTCATGTTTCACAAAAAATTCAAATATAAAAAATAAGTAGTCATCATATAAGGTAAGCACTATGACAGCCGATAACGATAACACCATCCAGTCACAAGGGCTGTATGTGTGGCAAGTAGACAATTTGCTCGCAGCGACAACCGCACTTGCTGGGCATTGGCAGCTCTCAGAAGAGCAAGTAAGTACCGGGCAGTCAGAGCTAGCAAAAAACGCAGTGGTGAGTAACCGTATCGCCACCGATACGCGCACCATAAAAAACGGCGACATCTTTTTGGCGCTCAGTGGTGAGAATTTTGATGGTCATGATTATATCAACATGGCGGCATCAAAAGGCGCGGTCGCTGCTATCGTCTCGCGTCCTATTTCTACGAGTATTCCGCAGTTGGTGGTGAAAGACACACGTTTGGCGCTCGGCCAATTGGCCGCGTATCGTCGCCAGCAGCATAAAGACTTGACCGTGATTGCGATTACTGGCTCTAGCGGTAAGACCACCTGTAAAGAGATGCTCGGTAGTATCTTTGGCCGACTGGCACCGACATTGATTACCCGTGGTAATCTAAACAATGATTTGGGTGTGCCGATGATGCTTCTTGAGCTGTCAGATCATCATCGTTATGCCATCTTAGAGTTGGGTGCCAATCATATTGGCGAGATTGCTTATACCACTGAGATTGTCCAGCCTGACGTGGCCTGTATCTTAAATATTGGTACCGCCCATTTGGGTGAGTTTGGTAGTCGTGAAGGCATTTGCCAAACCAAAGCGGAGATTTATCACACCTTATCAGACACGCAGTTTGCCATTGTTCCTGACAAAGATGATTTTACCAACCAGCTACGCCGTATCGCTGAAAAATACACCTCGCATGTCATTGGTTTTGGTAATACCGACGTGAGTGCGAGTCACTTGGATGTAGAGCCTGAGCGTAGTGAGTTTAAACTGCATATTGGCAACCAATTACATGACATCAATTTGCCGCTCGCAGGGGAGCATAACGTCAACAATGCGTTAGCCGCTGCTGCTTGTGCGCATGCGTTAAATATTGCTGCGAGTGACATTGTGATTGGGCTAGAAAATGCGCGCCCTGCTAAAGGCCGTTTAAACAGTCAGCTGCTTGGGATGCATCGCCTGATTGATGACACTTATAATGCCAACCCACACTCGGTGCGTGCAGCTGCAAAAGTACTGGCGGCGCAAACGGGAATACAGGTTATGGTGTTAGGAGACATTGGAGAGCTGGGTGACGCAGCCGTTAGCGAACATCAAAGCTTGGGACGTACGATTGCGACTACTGGTATTGACGTACTGCTTTGTGTTGGTGAATATGCGCCTTACACTGTGGCGGGTGCGCAAGAGATTTCTGATATCAGTGCCCATGCTTTTACCGATAAAGACCTTTTACTACAGTATTTACAACCGTATTTGCAGGCGCAACAGTCTCAGCCTTGCACTGTGCTGTTCAAAGGCTCTCGTTCCATGCAGATGGAAACCCTTATTCATGCGCTAGTAGAGGAGTAGGCGGTGTTAGTTTGGTTGTTTGGCTGGCTTGGCCAGTATTATACACCGTTTTCTGCGGTTTCCTCACTCACGCTACGTGCGTTACTCGCGGTCATTACCGCCCTCGCATTCAGCATGATTTTTGGCGGGCGTGTCATTCGGCGTCTACGGGCGCTTAAGTATGGTCAGGCCATTCGCAATGATGGTCCGCAATCGCATTTGGCCAAAACTGGCACACCGACCATGGGTGGGGTGCTGATTTTGAGCGCGATTGGGGTATCGACCTTGCTGTGGGCTCGTTTGAACAATCCGTATGTTTGGATTTTGCTCGTTGTGATGGTTGTCTTTGGCGCAGTCGGCTGGGCGGATGATTGGCTCAAGATTAAATACAAAGATCCGAAAGGGTTAATCGCGCGCAAAAAGTACTTTTGGTTATCCATGGGGGCGTTATTCGTCGGCGTTTCTTTGTATTATATCGCGACGCTCCAACCAGATGTCGCCACCACTCGTGAGATGCAAGACTTGTTATTGCCCATCTTTAAGGATTGGATGATTCCGTTTTCGGCGGTGCCTTTTGGTATTGGTTTTATTATTTTTACGTATTTTGTGATTAATGGCGCGTCTAACGCTGTTAATTTAACCGACGGCTTGGATGGCTTGGCAATTTTGCCTGTGGTCTTGGTCGCGGCAGGTCTGGGTGCCATGGCTTATGTGTCAGGCGACGTACGTTTTGCTGATTACTTGCATGTGCCTTATATTGCTTACAACTCTGAAGTGATTATTGTCTGCGGTGCGATGATTGGCGCCGGACTTGGTTTCTTATGGTTCAATGCTCATCCAGCGCAAGTGTTTATGGGTGATGTTGGGGCGCTAGCACTGGGTGCGATGCTCGGTACCATAGCCGTCATGACGCGGCAAGAGATTGCCTTTGCGATTATGGGCGGGCTATTTGTGGCCGAAGCACTGTCAGTGATGTTACAAGTTGGTTCGTATAAACTGCGCAAAAAACGCGTCTTTCGTATGGCACCACTGCATCATCACTTTGAAGAAATTGGCTGGAAAGAGACGCAAGTGGTGGCAAGGTTTTGGATCATTGCCATCATATTGGTCATCCTTGGGTTAATGACGCTCAAACTGCGTTAAAGCAGACATACCTGATTGATGGTTTTATCATTCAATCAAAAGCCATCTCACATGTGATTGAGGTGGCTTTTTTATTGCGCCTTTTATTACTTAGCGAGTCTGAACTTTGTTAAAATACTCGCCATATTGCGATGATCTTGAGATGCTTGTGTCCTTATTTGTTTGCCCGCTTTGTCAATCACCACTACAGCCCGCGCTAGATACGTGGCGCTGTGATGGCAGCTTAAACTCTAAACAAACCGTCCATACTTTTGATGTGGCACGGCAAGGCTATGTCAACCTGTTGCCCGTGCAACAAAAGAAGTCCAAGGCCCCAGGTGATAGCCAAGCGTCTATCGAGGCGCGAAAGCGCTTTTTGAATAGGGGACATTATAAAAAGTTGCAAGCGTTAATTGGTCAGACAATGGGGCAGTTACTCGCGCAGCGTGAGCCAGTAGCGACATCGCATAACATGCCTGTTAATTGGTTAGATGTCGGTTGCGGTGAGGGCTACTACACGCAGGCTATGGCAAAAATAACGCCAGATACCATAGATGCCTTAATCGCAGCTGACATCAGCAAGCCTGCATTGGTTGAATTGGCGAAAGAGAGCAAGGCGGCGGGAAGGCTTTGGTATCAGAAAAACACAGATAACACCGACAAGGCAACCGCCATTTATCCCCTCGTAACGAGCGCCGCTCATCTACCGTTACGTGCTCACAGTATGACGGGTATCAGCAGTATTTTTAGTCCGATTTTGCCTAAGGCTTTTGCTGAGGTGTTGACTGACAATGGCTATTTAATCATTGCCAAACCAGATGAGGGGCATTTAGCGTCAATGCGTGAGGCGTTATTTGATAGCGTCCGCGAGCACGATTCAGATAAGTTCCTACAAGAATTAGCCCCATATTTTACTCTGATGAATACTTATCGCGTCAGTGCTGAGATGTCTTTGTCAGCCGATGATTTGGCTGATCTAATGACCATGACCCCGTATGCCTATCGTGCCAAAAGTGAGAAAAGACAAGCGTTAGTGGCCACCGTTGAAAAAGAGGCGTTTAGGACTGAGGCCAGATTTGTGGTTTATGTTTTGCAAAGAGCGCTTGTTAAATAGCGTTTGTTATCACTAAAAACCCCAGTATTTTCATAGCTGTAGTCGAAGCGTGGCATCTCTAAATAAATCGAGCAGTTACGCTTTGACAGCATAAATCACTTAGACATCCCAATTGACTCTATGTCATTATTCAAATCGAAATCAATATCTTATGAAGGTAGGCAGGTTGCACGGCACTGTCTAAACTCATAAACAGTCTTTAGAAAAATTGGAGCACTCTAGGATAACACTATGAAAAAACTATCAACATTGAGCAAACCTCTCGTAATGGCACTAAGTATGGCCAGTATCAGTGTGGTAACTGTGGCAGTCAGTCAAGCTGCTACCACCAAGGCACCGAGCAGTGAGCTACAGGCGGCTTCACAGAGTAAGATTGATCTAGAGCAAGCGCTGTTACTCGCCAATAAGGCAGTGAAAGGGGACATCGTCAGTGTAGGGTATGATCAAGAAGATCGTACGGTAAATGGAAATTACGAGATCAAAATTATTACCAATAATAATGAACAGGAAGTAAAAGTCCACGCCAATACAGGTAAGGTCACAAAAGAGGAAGTAGAGCGCTTAGATAAAGAAGATATGGCAGAATACAAAGCCATGAAACAAGCCAAACTTACCTTGACGCAAGCCATCAGCAAGGCCAACCAAACCCTAAAAGGTACCGTGCTAGAAGCTGAGTTCGAGACAGATTTTGGCAAACCTGTCTATAAGGTTGAAATTGGTAAAGACAATCAGGTTTATAAAATCGTTATTGATAGCACGACTGGTAATATCATTCGCAGTCAAGCCCGCACCGCGGATAGTGATGACTAAGTACTGAGGTTCTACTTGATCCTAAGCTTTTTCAATGACGGCCTAGGGTTTTCTTTTCTGGCAAAATGATGAGCGTGTAGAGTCTATTTTTTATCCGACAGCATCGCTGCCAGTCTGATAGTGTCTTACTTTGAATGTGCTAGTGTGCTAACATTAGTGCCATTATTAAAAGGATATTGCTGTGGCGCCTAGTTATAGGCCTAGTTATAATAGTAACAAAGTCACAGCATGTCATGCGATGTAAACCTTACTATAAAGATGAATATGCCAATCTAGTTGTCTCTCCCCCTCCTCAGTAAATAATTGCTCCCTATAGCAATTACTCTCATAGAGCGTCTGACGCTTTTTCCTGTGCACGTGCACGGCTTTAATGTCTGTATCCATAATCGATTTATCTATTGAGTTATTAAGAGCAAGCTATTAAAGGCAAGTTGTGACAATAACTCGCTCAATATGATGGTTCACATTTTTGTATTCGTTATTTAATGGGCGTTGTGCCTAGCTAAAAATGTGTTAGACCTTTGATTTTAAGTATCTCTTATTTTAGATATTTCTTATCTTAAATATCGCGATTATTGACAGACTAAAGCAGTTTCTAAAAACTGAGTTCAACATGTTAAATACCATTAAAGAGCATTGGTTATCCAATGTTAGAGCCGACGTCCTAGCTGGTACGGTCGTTGCGTTAGCCCTTATTCCTGAAGCCATTGCGTTTTCTATCATTGCTGGTGTCGATCCCCAAGTGGGTCTTTACGCGTCGTTCTGTATTGCCGTTGTGATTGCGTTCGTTGGCGGGCGTCCGGCGATGATTTCGGCCGCAACTGGTGCAATGGCACTACTCATGGTCACGCTGGTGAGAGAGCATGGCTTGCAATATCTACTGGCTGCCAGTGTATTGACAGGGGTCATACAAATTATCTTTGGCTTTTTAAAGCTGGGTAATTTGATGAAGTATGTCTCTCAATCTGTTGTTTTAGGCTTTATTAATGCCTTGGCGATTTTGATTTTTATGTCGCAGATTCCGGAGCTGATGCCGCAAGACGGCTCAAACTTAGTACACGTCTATGGTCTTGTGGCTCTCGGTCTAGTGATCATCTATGGTTATCCCTACCTCCCAAAAATCGGCAAAGTGATTCCGTCACCGCTGGTCAGTATTGTACTGGTGACGGCAGTCGCCATTTTATTAGGCGCAGAGGCGCGCACCATCAATGATATGGGTCAGCTACCGGATACTTTACCCATATTTTTACTGCCTGATATTCCTTTAAACTTAGATACTCTACTCATTATTTTGCCGTATGCCATCAGTCTTGCGATCGTCGGTTTGCTTGAGTCTATGATGACCATGACCATTGTGGATGACTTGACCGATACCAAAGGTGATCGCACCCAAGAGTGTAAAGGTCAAGGTATTGCCAATGTCGTCAGTGGTTTTTTTGGTGGTATGGCGGGCTGTGCCATGATTGGACAGTCTATCATCAATGTAAAATCTGGCGGTTATACCCGTCTATCGACCTTGGTGGCTGGGGTGTTTTTATTATTGATGGTGGTGTTCTTAAGCGACTGGTTAAAGATTATTCCAATGGCAGCATTAGTCGCTGTGATGATCATGGTGTCAATTGGTACGTTTAACTGGGGTTCTTTTAAAGAGCTAAAAACGAAGCCATTACAAAGTAATATCGTCATGATCTCCACGGTTGCGGTAGTGGTCGCGACTCATAACTTGGCGTACGGCGTGCTCATTGGTGTATTGCTATCAGCCCTGTTCTTTGCCAATAAGATTGAGCGTTATATGAGTGTGCATACGCAATTGGATGAAGCAGAACGAACGCGTTATTATCAGGTCGATGGACAAGTTTTTTTCTCATCAGCTGAGCGCTTGATTGACTCATTTGATATCAAAGAGTCTGTCTCTAAAGTGGTCATTGATGTATCGCGAGCGCACTTTTGGGATGTGACGGCCGTCGCTGCCATAGACAAAGTCATGATTAAGTTTCGCCGCGAAGGGACTGACGTTGAGCTGATAGGTCTCAATGAAGCAAGCCAAGCGATGATAGAAAAATTCGGCGTGCATGACAAACCTGATGCCGAGTAAAGCTTGGATGCTCATTAATATCAAGCATTAGCAATATCGTTTTTAAGGATATATAAGGATAAAAATTGAAATCTAACAAAGTATAAGGCACTAAGTGAGTTCAAACCACAGAAACGGTGGCCGAACCATACGGCAGAAGCGTAGAGAGTCTTAAAAATAATCAGGTTAATATATGTTATTGTATATTGATTGCTGCCTTGAGTGTGTGCTAGTTTTATTAAATACCGTGGCTTCGCGTCATTCTAACAGTGTTTATCTGTCAAGAGCAGGCGTTTAGTTGATTTAATAATAAGGACAAGGCTATGCTATTAGAAAAGATTAAAACACCTGGTCTTTCACATTTATCTTATCTAGTGGGATCAGGCGGGCAGGCCGCGGTGATCGACCCACGTCGTGATTGTGCGATATATGTAGAGAAGGCACGAGCAGCAGGACTTCAGATCACTCATATCTTTGAGACGCATCGTAATGAAGATTTGGTTTCTGGCGCGCCGATCTTAGCAACGTTGACGGGCGCATCGGTACTGCATGGTCCCAATCCAGAGAAACCGATTGCCTATGCGCAGACCGCACGTGACGGTGATTGCTTTACTCTCGGTCAACTTGAAATCCGTGTACTAGAAACGCCCGGCCACACTGATGACCACCTTGCTTATGCTCTGTTTGATAGTGCTTATCCAGAGAAGGCGGTAGGCGTTTTTACTGGTGATGCCCTGTTTGTTGGTGATGTTGGCCGTACTGATTTCTATCCTAATCGCCGCAAAGAAGTTGCAGGTCTGCTTTATGACTCACTACAAGATATCCTTGCTTTAGGTGATCAAGCCATCATTTACCCAGCGCACGGTGCCGGGTCCGTCTGCGGGTCAGGCATGGCAGAGCGTGAGTTCTCTACCGTTGGTCACGAGAGATTGAATAACCCGCGTTTACAGATTACCGACCGGGATGCTTTTATTGAGTTTAAGGTTGGTGAAAATCATTATCAGCCGCCCTATTTTCGACTGATGGAGCGCCTCAATATGGAAGGTGGTGATGCGCCGCCAACCGTGATGCGCCCGCGTAACCTTTCGCTTGATCAACTGAACAGCTGTGATGCTGATCATCTTATCGATATTCGCGAGCCGATGGCTTATGCTTCAGGGCACCTGCCTGGATCAATGAGTTTGCCTGTGAATATGCTCCCTGCGTTTGCTGGCTGGTTTGTGCAAGAAGGACAAAGCATCGCACTGATTGCCTCTGATGAAGAGCAGCTTGCTACTGCCATGGAGCATCTGGTACGAATCGCCCTTGATAATGTAGTGGGTGGCTATGTGGGCGTGGTACCGGCTGCTGCACAGGGTGAAAAGATACAACAAACTCCTATGATCGGCACGTCTGAGGTTGAGGATCGTCTTAATAACGCTGAATGCTGGACACTGCTTGATGTTCGCGATATCGATGAACGAAATGCCACTGCGATTGAAGGATCACAGCATATCTATGTTGGGCATCTAAATGAACGTTGGCGAGAACTCGATCCGAGCCGCCACTATACAGTAATGTGTGCCAGTGGTGCTCGAGCGACAGTAGCGGCAGGATGGCTTGCTAGTCGTGGTTTTGAAAACATTGATATCTACCTAGGGTCAATGGGAGCATGGCAAGCCGCGCATGACTGATGGATTTCTGTTTTTATTCACGAGATAAGCCGTCACACAGAGAGCGTACATGGCTTATCTAGGTGATTTGTTCTTCAAAAGATGGCCCCAATTAAAGGCGCCATCTTTCTTATTTTTTTTATGTGACTTTTTCTGCAACAAAGATAACTACTACTGACTAGTAAACGTCACCGGTTTAGTACCATTACTAGCAGGCTGACTGATAGTTACCTTGCTCGCTAGAATATCGCCTTTGGCATTGATCTTGTAGCATTCTGAGGAAGTACCTGCAGGATCATAGCTGAGTAGCAAGTTGCTTGACGTCTCTATACAGAACCATGCCGTGTTATTGGTATCTCGAGTCAGAGACCAGTCTTGGTGGTAAGTGCCTATTTTTGTGCGCATGCTGTTGTCCGCGTAGACATTTTCAGTCATTAATGCGCTTGAGTCACCAATGGTAGCCATCTTAGGTATAGTGCTCGTTTGGTTCGATAGTGAATACTTGCCCGTACTGTCAGTAAATCCATGAAACACCAATGGGTTCAAGGTAAAGTAGTTGATAGCGACGGACTGATCAGTGATTTGGTTGTTTACTTTATTGATCGTGTTTACTTCGGCCCCTTGTACGGGTTTATTGTTGAAGCGCATGCTGCCTTTAGGCGTAACTTGGATGTCTGCTGAGACGCTTTGATTGCCTATAACGGCCACCAATTTTTCGCTCCGTTGTTTGGTATAAATATTGAGCATAGCAGTCTCAATAGGATACTGCGTAACGATATTGTTTTGATTGGTATTACCTAGTGCCCCACCATTCATACCGCCAGCACAAGCGCTTAATCCCAGCCCTGTGAGCACACACAATCCTAGTGTTTTCATGGTTTAATCCCTCAATTTGTTTAAATAAATATTATCAATATCTACTATAATCCAATTTTTAAGCAAAGACATCTGCCAACCGTCTTAGACCTTGCTGTTATTACAGCACTATAACAACCAGCAATTTTCCAGCGCGATAAGAAATAAATAATCTCTGCCAGCACTGCGCATAAAATGATCAACTAGGACAGTGTTAATAAAACCATACGGAATGTTTGTGACACCTTTCATGGATCGATCAGCGCCGATTTTGATAAAAATTTTATCTCGACTATGTTGCTTTTATAGTCTTTGTCTCATTTCTTTTGTCTCATTTTTATAAAAATCATTCAGGCAGCAGGAGATAATAAGTATCAACTGAAGAAGACGTTACCAGCCACTTAGACATTATCGCAACGCAATCCAAAGTGATGCTAGAGTAGGAAGAATGTACTCAAAGCACTCCCTTAAAAATAAAGTAACACCCCACGACAGTTAGTAATATTGCAAAGCATTTCTTTAAAAGCGCTGGCGATAGTATATGGGCGACTTTTGCACCGAGCTTAGCGGTAAAAAAGCTCATAATGCTAATTCCTAAAAAGGCATAAATGTGCACAAAGCCAATGGTATTGGGCACATTGACTTGCTGCTGCATCCCAAAGAACATAAACCCTAATGCACCGGCAATGGCGATAGGTAAGCCACACGCAGCTGACGTACCAACGGCTTTTTGCATGACCACACCATAACGAGTGAGATAAGGTACGGTTAAGCTGCCGCCACCGATACCGAAAATGGCAGAGGCAATCCCGATAACCCCACCTGCTGCCAATTGCTTAGGTTTTGAAGGCAGTTCTGTATTAGCATCATTGGCACTACTCGCATTGGTAGCATGACTTGTGAGCTGTTTTTTGCCACCGAAAAACATCTTGTAGGCGACCCAAAGCAAAAACACCCCAACAATAAGTTGGAGGTACAGCCCAGATATCTGTCCTGCTATGCCTGCCCCTAAAAAGCAGCCAACCGCTAAGCCTGGTGCCAGATTTTTAAAAACAGGCCACATGACGGCGCCTTTCTTATTATGTGCCATTAACGAGCTGATAGAGGTGATAATGATGGTCGCCAATGACGTACCTAATGCTAAGTGCATGATGTTGTCAGGACTGTAACCCATTTGCGTAAAGACGATAAATAATAATGGCACGATAATTGTGCCACCGCCCACACCAAATAGCCCCGCAGCAAATCCTGCTAGCGCGCCTATAATTAAAAAAATGATTAGTTCCACGGGATATTTGCTTCTTATTTAGAGTTAGTGCGATGGTTGTTTTAGTTAAGTGATAATAAGTCAGTTTAAAAGCTAACTTAAGCGATTTCTACTTGGTCCACTTGACCAACTCGAGAGTAGGCACGATTAAAATACACCAAACTTTCTGCTTGCTCACTTTGGCTGATGGCGACCACCCGGCACATAAAGATGCTGTGCGAGCCCACTTGCTGAATGTCCTCAATCTCACAATCAAAGCTGACCAACGCATCTTCTAAGACGGGAGCGCCTGTGATTAACGTACTCCAAGAGCCATATTCAAATCGCTCTTGCGAACTCAACTTAGAGGCAAAAGCGTTGGATATTGGCTCGTGCTGTGCGCCCAACACATTAACGCTTAACGTTCTATTCTCAATAAAATGGGCATGTGAGCGGGACGTCTGATTCATGCAAACCAGCAAGGTTGGCGGTGTGTCGGTGACGCTACACACCGCAGAGGCGGTAAATCCGTGTGCACCAGTGCGGCCTTTTGTGGTAACAATATTGACCGCGGTTGTTAACAAAGACATGGCATCTCTAAAACCGGTGGCTTCAATCATGGCTTAACTCCTAAATTTTAAATCTTTAAGTGCATTGATAACTGAGGTCACTTATCAGCTCAAACCAGCTAGGGCTTATGAATAAAACTAAACGGTCAGCTCTTGACGAGCGATGGCTGCGCCAGCGCTTAATGCTGCCAGCTTGCCTCGTGCCACGTCGCGAGACAACGGTGCCATACCGCAGTTGGTCGAAGGATAGAGCTTGTCAGCATCGACAAATTGCAGTGCTTTGCGTAGCGTATTTGCCACTTCTTCGGGGGTCTCAATGGCATTGGTTGCCACATCAATGGCGCCAATCATCACTTTTTTACCGCGAATCAGCTCAATCAAATCCATGGGTACATGGGAGTTTTGACACTCTAAAGAGACAATATCAATATTCGACTGCTGCAATTTAGGAAAGGCTTGCTCATATTGACGCCACTCTGAACCCAGTGTTTTTTTCCAATCGTTATTGGCTTTGATGCCATAGCCGTAGCAGATATGCACCCCCGTCTCACACTTTAGTCCTTCGATTGCTCGCTCTAATGTGGCAATCCCCCAGTCGTTGACGTCATCAAAGAACACATTAAATGCTGGTTCATCAAACTGGATGATATCCACGCCAGCCGCTTCTAACTCTCTGGCTTCTTGATTCAAAATTTTGGCAAACTCCCAAGCCAATTTTTCACGGCTTTTATAATGACCATCATACAAGGTATCAATCATCGTCATCGGACCTGGCAGTGCCCATTTGATAGGCTGATCGGTTTGTTGACGTAAAAATTTAGCATCGTCAACAAATACAGGTTTTTGACGGCTTACCGCACCCACGACTGAGGGCACACTGGCCTCATAGCGATTACGAATGCGTACGGTCTTGCGCCTCTCAAAATCAACGCCATCTAAATGTTCGATGAAAGTGGTCACAAAATGCTGACGGGTCTGCTCGCCATCACTGACAATATCAATGCCTGCATGCAGTTGTTCTTGCAGGGTCAAACGTAGCGCATCTTGTTTGGCTTCAATCAAGTGCGCGCCTTCTAGTGCCCAAGGTGACCAGATTTTCTCAGGTTCTGCTAGCCAAGATGGTTTTGGTAAGCTGCCAGCGGTAGATGTCGGTAATAATAGTTTCATATTGATCCATTTTTCACATTTTGTTTTTATATTTTAATTTTTTACATATCGGACAGTTAGGCAGCATATTTTTTAAGCGCACCTTTTTCCACAGAATAGCTGGCAGCCCACTGCTCTAAAATGTCTTGGTAAGGTTTGATGAATTGCTCTTCTGTAAACTTGCCTTGCTTTACTGCCATTTGGCTACGCTCTTCACGATCATACACAATTTGAGTTAGTGAATAATCTTGGTAGGTCAAACTTGGTTGATACACGTCACCTGCGCTTGAGTTGGCATTGTAAATTTCAGGTCGGTAGATTTTTTGGAATGTCTCCATAGTGCTTATCGCACTGATGAGCTCAAAATTGGTGTAATCACTCAACAAATCACCGGCGAAATAAAACGCTAATGGCGCAGCACTATCTGCAGGCATGAAGTAACGAACGGTTAAGCCCATTTTGTGAAAATACGCATCGGTTAACGAGTAGTCATCTTGCTTATATTCAACCCCTAATACAGGATGCTGATTGGCCGTACGGTAATAGGTTTTACTGGTTGACACGCTGAGGCAAATCACCGGTTTTTTATGAAAGTTGGCTTTATATGCCTCTGAGTTCAATAAGTATTGAAATAATTTGCCATGTAAGTCACCAAAATCTTCTGGTGGCGCAGATGCTGGATTTTTATCAAAATGCTCGAGCAGTACGACGCTAAAGTCGTAATCGCGCACATAAGAGGAGAAACTGTTGCCGATCATACCGTCAATACGGGTGTTGTCTTTATGATCAACAATCGTTGTTTTCAGCGTTTCGATGACAGGAAAGGTATGGCCATTACCTTCGATATCCATGTCTGCAGAAATGATGTCAACTTCAACAGAATAACGGTCTGCTGTTGGGTTATCCCAATGCGCCAAAGCGTTAAAACGGTTGTTTATCATTCTCAATGTTTTACGTAAATTCTCTTGGCGATGCTCGCCGCGCGCCAAATTCGCAAAGTTAGTGGTCAGACGCGTGCTGTCTGCAGGATGATAATTTTCATCAAAACGAATGCGCTTAATTGAACAGGTAAATTCTTTACTCATGATAATCTGCCACCCTAAACCAATCTTGTTATTTGAGATAAAACCAAATTTGTGTATGAGGTGAATTATGCCTGAATCATTACATGAATAAAAACGATGTAAATTAAATAAAAAATGAATAAAATTCACTATAGTGGTTAATGATGGGTAAGAGAATGAGAGGGCAGAGATTTTGACGAATGACTACGTGGGAAGTTGGGTCTATAAAGGAATAGGGAAAGCGGAAGGATTTGGAGAGAAGAGTTTGGCCAATCAACCACACGTAAAACATTTTTTCATCAAAGAGTGAGGCGTGAAAGCTAACTCAGAAATTTCCCAATTGGACTACGAAAATTTCCTTTTGAGTCACCTTGATACCTTTACCCATAAAAAAGGCCTCACCCATAAAAAAGGCAAGGCCAGATTTTTTCAGTCTTTAAATGACATTTATAAAAACAACAATCCTAAGCCGATCACAACACCACTGACAACCAATACAATCACACAAAAACCCATGATATCTTTGGCTTTTAGTCCAGCAATTGCTAAGGCTGGTAATGCCCAAAACGGCTGGATCATGTTTGTCCAAGCATCACCCCATGCAACTGCCATGGCCACTCTTGCAGGGTCACTACCCAGCATTTCTGCTGCTTCTAACATAATGGGTGCTTGAACTGCCCATTGCCCACCACCTGAGGGGACAAAAAAATTGACAAGCCCTGCACTTAAAAACGCGAAAAGTGGCAGCGTATCTGCCGTTGAAATGTTGACGAAGGCCTCTGACATTACTCCTGCCAAACCAGAGGCTGTCATCATTCCCATGATTCCTGCATAAAACGGAAATTGAACGATGATGGCACCCGCTCCTCTGACAGCTTCTTGAACGGCAATCAAATACTTGCGAGGCGTTCCGTGGAATATAATTCCAAGGAATAAAAACATAAAATTAACCAAGTCGAGCGTCAACGCAAAGCCATTTTGGACAAAATAATAAATGATAAAGGCAATACCAAGTGCACCGATAATCATAGATATTATCCAGCTGTTTTCCAGACGCTCGGCTGGTGTCATTTCCGATTTTGCTGGCAGCTCATCCATGATCGGATCAACGAGAAGTTTAGGATCGACGGCGATTGTGTCTTCTTTTTTTGGCATCATCAAACGGTTTAGTAATGGGACGATAATCACTAACGCCACAACGATGATTAAATTATAACTGGCAAAAATCGTTGCACTCGTTGGAATAATGCCGATTTTATCCGCGAATGGATGCCCCTCTGTGGCAATGGATAATGGAATGGAGCCAGAAAATCCAGCATGCCAAATGATAAATCCAGAATAGGCACTGGCAATTAATAAGCGGTAATCAACATGCTCAACACGCTTTGCCAACTCTTTGGCAAATAAAGCCCCAATAACCAAGCCAAAACCCCAGTTGATCCAGCTTGCTGCAAGCGATACCAAGGTGACCAAGACAATCGCACTGCCGGGTGACGTTGCCAAACTGGCCAATTTACCCAGCCCTTTTTTAAATATCGGGCTACTGGCCAATACAAAACCTGTGACTAATACCAGCACCATTTGCATGGAGAATGCGAGTAACGCCCAAAACCCTTCACCCCAAAACGCCACCATCTGTACCGGTGATGAGTCAGTTAACCCTAAACCCAGTGCAAAAATAACCACTGTTAAGATAATGACGAATAAAAACGGATCTGGTAGATATTTTTCCATCAAGCTATTCGAGAAACGTGTAATCCCTTTCATTTTATAAATCCCTTTTTATTTAAATGTGTGCTTCATCCCGTACCTACCGTGTTTTCGGTGCAGATCTTTAGTAGGTATTCCTACCTTAGTTTCTTCTAAAGTCGTGCGGTCATCCTTCGGCATTGTAGAATGAATAAATTTTTATCGTTGTACTGCCACCGCTTGTTTAATTGCTGCTGTTGTTTTTACTATCAACCAAACTGTCTAAGTTATTATAGGACGGATCATGGTCGTAGTATTATAAGCTATCTCTCTAGATGTAGAGATAAACAATTCATAGTAATGCTTTTGTCGTGTCTGAAGCGCGCTCAATCAATAGATCAATTGGAATATTAGGGCTTCATGTACTAAAGGCAAAGCCGGATTTATTTGTCAGGCGTAAATATCAAAGAGTTCTTGCCAGCTGATTTTTACGGTTCTAAAAATAGAGCCTCTCGCGTTTCTGGTTCAAAATGACGAGCTCAAGTAAACCTACCGACGAGATTCTTAGAGCAGTTCATACTGTGAGGTCTAAAAAACAGCAGACCAACACAAGCCACGGGATAGGTGGGTTATGTTCGGATAGATTGGGAAAACAGCAGACATAAAAAAAACGCTAGACGCGTTATTTATAAAGGTTTCAATGGGTATTTAGGATAGGGTAGGACAAAATAGGAAAACTAGCTTTTGATAAGATTGGCGGTGAAGGAGGAAGTCAAACTAATGGGCTAGGTTATTGATTTTATTGTGTTTATATATTTTTTACTGCGCATTAGACCAATAAATAGACCAACAGCATTATAGTGTTAGATACAAAGCAAATAATAGGATTTATCTCATAATAAATTGTATCAATATGTTACTTTAAACTTTAACATAGTTAAGAATATATTTGGTATCAATATATTTGTTGGTAAATATATTGATACCGTTATCTCTAACTGTAACTACAACGATCTGAACTCTTGAGCGCTTTCAAGTATTTCATTAGTATTTTTGTCATAGAAATCTAATACAATACCGTTTATTTTATAAGGAGCAGAAGAGTTCGACATGGAAATCTCATCATATATGAATTCGACATAAACTTTTCCTGCCATTCCTAACTCTTTCTTATCTATTAGGTCTTGTATTTTTTCGGCTTTTTCTCTGCTACTAACATATAGCTTACTCATACGTATATAATAAGGCTCATCAAGAACATGCTGGTATGGTAATCCCCCCAATAAATAAGAACACCTAGAAATAGAGATTAGCTGCTAAAATATATCAGCAGGAGAATCCTATGAAAAAGACACGCTTTAGCGACAACCAAATCGTTAATATCCTAAAACAAGCTGAACAAGGCGTTCCTATCACCGAGCTATGCCGCGAGCATAACATCAGCCAAAGTACCTTTTACAACTGGCGCTCAAAGTATGGCGGCATGGATGCCTCTTTAATTGCGCGTTTAAAAGAACTTGAAGTTGAAAATGCACGTCTTAAGAAGATGTATGCTGACGAATGTCTTAAGTCAGATATCCTACAGGATGCCATGACAAAAAAGTGGTAGCGCCCCAAAGGCGCAGGCAGCTAGCTTGTCACTATATTGAAGCGCGTCGCATTAGCATACGCCGTGCTTGCCGTATTTTTAACATCAGCGTCACCTGCTATTATCACAAGTCAGTAGCAACGGATGAGAATAAGCAGATAGCGGACTTGCTTATAGAGCTGACTACCCAGAATAAGAACTGGGGCTTTGGCTTGTGCTTCTTAACCCTACGTAACGTGATGGGGCTGCGATACAACCATAAGCGAGTGTATCGCATCTACTGTGAGCTTGAACTCAACCTTAGAATCAAGCCCAAGCGTCGCATTAAACGTGCTAAACCAATACCATTAGCAGTACCTGATAAGCTCAACCAAAGCTGGAGCATGGACTTTATGCACGACGGCTTAACGGATGGCCGCGGCTTTAGACTGTTCAACGTGATTGATGATTACAACCGTGAGGCACTCACCGTTGAGGTCGACTTCTCACTACCGGCGCAAAGGGTCATACGCAGTCTAAATCAGCTCACTGAGTACCGAGGTAAGCCGATTCAGATAAGATGTGATAACGGCCCTGAGTACATCAGCAATGCCTTAAAAGAATGGGCTTATGATCAAGGCATTACGATAAGCTATATTGAACCTGGCAATCCACAGCAAAATGCTTATGTGGAGCGTTTTAACAGAACGATGCGCTATGATTGGTTAAATCAGGAGCTGTTTGATAATCTAGAGCAGGTACGCGCACAAGCAAAAAACTGGTTATACCATTATAATCATGAGCGCCCGAACATGGGCAATGGCGGTTTTACACCGATACAGAAACTCAATCAGGTAGCTTAACTCTATTTACTAGGTGTCTTATGTTTGGGAGGGTTACCGTATTTAGTTATTTTCCTACCATCTATGTCCTCTCTTGTCTCTAAGTTGATTGATATACTATTGACACCAAATAATGGAAAGTACTGCCCGTCAATGCTATAGCTCTTAAGTGGAGGCTCATTATTATTATAGTCCGTTGCGATAGCTGTGATTAACTTCTTATCCTCTTCTGCTACCTCATCATAGTGAGGATAATAATAGTCATCATGATCTATATCAAAAACGAATTTTCTATTATCTCTAATAGAATTACCGTAATTTTGTGCTTCTTGATAAGTGCTTTCAGTAATATCTTCTCTTTTAAAGGGATTGTCACCTACTTCACCAAACCGTCTCTCGTACTCATCATCTCCTAATGCAATACGACTTATGATATTTTTGTCATTATCATCTAGGTCATCAGTTAACAAGCTAACCACTAATAGTTTATTAAGAAAGTCATTTGTATCCTCTACGTTATAATCTGGAAATTCATTATACTCTTCAAAATCAAAACTAGATTTTACTTCGTCATGAATGTATTCTTCAGAAATATCAGCTTCATTAGCTATAAAGCCAGTATCACCTTCATTATCTGAGCATGATGTTAGTAGAAGTATTGAAGTTAACATTAATAGTTTTTTCATAAATTTCTCACTAATACTGTACTTGATTGATTATTATTCTCTACCTATTGATGCTTGTACTTGATCACCATCAGTACGTATAGTGATATCTATGGCGTCACCAGTATTCAATATAGCTGTAGCATAGTATTTACTATCAGAAATTTTAAGATCTACATTAACTTCTTCGCATCTTACATTATCGCCCCCAAATTCATCTAAACCAGTTATATAAGAACCGAACCTCACCATGTCAGTAACTTGCTCACAAGAATTTTCTTCTATATAACTATTTCCAGAAAGATTGCCTATTTCGGAGAATATGAATAAAACAGAAACGACTATACCTGCACAGCCAATCCAAAATATTTTCTTATTATCTTCAAATTTTTTGGATCTTTTCCAAAGGTACAATATAGGTATAAAAATCATCCATTTTGGTGAGATATCTATGCCTTGTTTTTTGCATTTTTTATGATCTATGAAAGCCATTATAATAGCTGCTATATATGCTATTAATCCTAAGATAATACTAACAAATGAACTGAGGGCTATTCCCCAAGCTAGACTATTTGTAAGCCCTCCTATGTCTCTAGAATTATTTCCTGTGCTTTGATTTTGCGGTGGCGGTGGCGGTGGCGGTGGCGTAATAGAACTTATACCCTCTGCTAAATCTGTATCTTTTATAGGCTTCCAATCACCATTACCATCCCAAACTAGTGTATCTATATTTATGTTTTCTTCTAACAGTAGCTTTTTGACCTCTTTTTCAGTGATTGGCCCTATAGTTTTACCATCACTTGATATGTAGTGATAACTTTTGACCCTACTACTACCATTCATATTGAATCCCTATATCAACATAAAAACAAACATTGGCCATTAGTATTTTTACACTATTAATGAACCAATGTTTGTTTTATGAAAATCAATAAATTTAACATGTTAGCAACAATTTAGCAAAGAATATCGGAACTGAACAAACATTTATTTTATTATTTAATAACTCTATTAAAACAAGCCGCGCTAATTTAAAACTAAGAAGGCTAGATAAGTTTAATCTAAGGCATCAAATGAAAAGCTAAACTCGACGGTAATATTAATCCACTTCGCGATACTGCTTAATACCCTTATAGAGTTAATAGAATCAAATTTTTCAGCAATGACATCTGCCAATTCTCTTGGACCCTGCTATCATTACCTCACTATAACTATTCATAATTTTCCAGCGCGTTAAGGAATAATAAATGCCTGCCAGAACCACTAATAATATTAGCAAAATCAATCAAGACGATATCAACAAAGCCGTCTGGAACGCCTGTGACACCTTTCGCGGGGTCATCAGCGCCGACACCTATAAAGACTTTATCTTAACCATGCTGTTCCTCAAGTACTTATCAGATGTCTATCGCGATGAGTACATCAAGCTGGTCGAGCAGTTTGGCGACAACCCAGAGCTGATCCACGCCATGATGGCAAAGCAGCGTTTTGTGTTGCCTGAGGGCGCAAGCTTTTGGGATCTATACGAGCAGCGTCATCAGCCGGGCAACGGTCAGCGTATCGACGAGGCGCTACATGCCATTGAAGAAGCCAACGGCACCAAGCTTAAAAACGTCTTCCAAGATATTAGCTTTAATACTGATAAATTGGGTCAAGAAAAGCAAAAGAACGAGCTATTACGCCACTTATTAGAAGACTTTGGCAAAGAGATTTTGAACCTCTCCGCCGAGCGTGTCGGTAGCCTCGATGTGATTGGCAATGCGTACGAGTACTTAATCAAGCACTTTGCGGCAAGTAGTGGCGCGACGGCTGGTGAGTTCTATACGCCGCCCGAAGTATCGAATTTGCTAGCGACTATCCTTGAGCCTGTTGAGGGTGATGAAATCTGTGATCCAGCTTGTGGTTCAGGCTCGCTACTCATTAAATGCGGGGCGATGGTACGCAAAAACTCAAATTCTAAGAAGTATGCGCTATACGGTCAAGAAGCCATTGGCTCGACATGGGCACTGGCCAAAATGAATATGTTCCTACACGGTGAGGACAACCACCGTATCGAGTGGGGCGATACCATCCGCAATCCGCTGCTACTGGACAAAGACGGCAAGAACTTATTACAGTTCGATGTGGTGACTGCCAACCCGCCGTTTTCATTGGATAAATGGGGTCATGACGATGCCAGTAGCGATCCCTATGGTCGCTTCCATCGCGGTGTACCGCCCAAGACCAAGGGCGACTATGCGTTTATCAGTCATATGATCGAAACGCTCAAACCTGCGACTGGTCGCATGGGCGTGGTCGTACCGCATGGCGTGCTGTTCCGTGCGTCTAGTGAAGGCAAAATCCGTCAGCAACTCATAGAAGAAAACTTGCTCGATACGGTGATTGGTTTACCCGAAAAGCTGTTCTTTGGGACGGGTATTCCAGCCGCGATATTACTGTTCAAAAAGAATAAAACAGATGATACGGTGTTGTTTATCGATGCCAGCAATGAGTTTAAATCGGGTAAAAACCAAAACCAGCTCACCGATGCCAATATTGCTAAAGTCATTGAGACGTATAAAGCGCGTGAAAGCGTCGATAAATACGCGTATCTCGCGAGCTTTGATGAGATAGCCGATAATGACTTTAACCTAAACATTCCGCGCTATGTCGATACGTTTGAAGAAGAAGCAGAGATTGATCTAGATGCGGTGCGTAATGAGCGTCTTGAGTTAAAAGCTGAACTCGATAAATTAGAGACTGAGATGGCAGATTTTTTAAAAAGTTTGGGGTATTGATCTATGCGACTATTAGCTAAAGAAGAAACACCTTTAGACTGGACTTCTAAAAAAATAGGTTCTTATGTTTTAGGGCATAAAGGTGGTGCTGCACTACGTCCAAGTGACTTCAGTGATGTTGGATTTCCTGTCATACCAAAAAAAGCTATCCAGCCTACTGGCGAATTGTTGATTGAAAGCCCTACCTATTGTACTAATGAATTTGCTAGTAATAACAAGCGTTCTATTGTAGATAATTCTTATACTATAACTACTCTTCGAGATCTTGTTCCAACCGGACCAACTATAGGAACGGTAGTTAATTTTACTAGTGAAGAAAAATATATTCTATCTCAAGGAATATACGGGCTAAAACTTAATGATGATCTTGATAAAAAGTACCTTTCATATTTAAGTAATACATCTTTTTATAGAAAAGTAATGCAAAGGATTATGGTCGGAAGTACCCAAGTCCACATCCGCACCCCAGAATACCTTGATTTAGAAATTCAAATTCCACCTCTCCTAGAACAACAAAAGATCGCTAAAATCCTATCGACTTGGGATAGAGCGATTAGCACGACTGAGCGTTTGATTGACAATAGTACCCAACAGAAAAAAGCGTTGATGCAGCAATTACTGACGGGTAAAAAGCGTTTGCTTGATGAGTCGGGGAAACCGTTTGCGGGTGAGTGGGAAAGTAGGCTCTTTAAAAATATATTAAAACTTGATAGAGGTAGCTCTCCTAGACCTATTGTCAAATATATGACAGATAGCGAAGACGGTGTAAATTGGATAAAAATCGGAGATACAAAAGGTGAGGGTTTATATATTAACTCCACAAAAGAGAGAATTACGAAAGAAGGTGCTGAAAAATCACGCAAAGTATTTAAAGGTGAAGTAGTTCTTTCAAATTCAATGAGCTACGGCAAACCATATATTTTGAATATTGATGGATATATCCATGATGGTTGGTTCGTCATTAGAAAATTTGAGAAAAATATAGATGTCAATTTTCTAATTCAAATTTTAAGCTCAGAGTTGATTCAAAGACAATACAAACGGTTAGCAGCAGGTGGAGTAGTTAGTAATATTAGTAGCGAACTAGTTTATGCAGTTAAGATCAACTTGCCTTCTATTCCAGAACAACAAAAAATCGCCACCGTGTTAACCAATGCCGATAAAGAAATTGAATTGCTTGAGCAGCAATTGGCTGATTTGCAGCAAGAGAAAAAGGCGCTGATGCAGGTGTTGTTGATGGGTAAAAAGCGGGTGGTGATTGATGGGTAAAAAATGCTAATTTTGACAAGGCGAAAGGGTGCATGACAAATGATTAAAAAAATATGTGATGCAATAAAAGCATGGTATAACGGCTCTCACACTCTCTACGAGAATGATCCTAATTCAAATGTTTTTATCATCGGCTTTAATCATGAAGTTCATTGGACTGCTAAAATGGTTAGGTGTCTCTTTAAATGGTATTTGGAACATTGGAAATGGTTTTGGGGTATTGTGATACCTGTGAGTGTGAGCTTATTTATAGCATTTCATAATTAAAAGAAATAAGGCGTGAGTTAGATATGAGAAAAGATATTGATTATAAAAAAATGAAGCAGCGCCGTGAGCCCGCTGTATCTCGCACAAAGGACGTACGTAATGAGTATGATAGAGACGAAGCTCGACTGATTCATTCAGCTGCGTTTAGAAGATTACAATCCAAAACACAAGTACTAGGTTTGGGTGAAAGTGACTTCTATCGTACTCGGCTGACTCACTCTATGGAGGTTGCGCAAATTGGTCGAGGTATTGTTCAGTATCTTAAGAAAGACAAGCAATTTAAACAGTATAAAACCTACCTGCCCAATATGTCATTGATTACAGCCATTTGTCTGGCTCATGACATTGGTCATCCACCATTTGGTCATGGTGGTGAAGTAGCGCTAAATTACTGCATGCGTGAATATGGCGGCTTTGAAGGTAATGGTCAAACATTAAGAATTTTGGGTAACTTAGATAAGTATCATGCAAAGTACGGTCTTAATCCTACAAGAAGAATGCTACTTGGCGTTCTAAAATATCCAGTACCATATTCAGAGCTTGTGAATAATAGCGTCTATAAGAAGAAAACAGACAAACATGAGAGTCCATATTGGTTATTTGCAGCAGACACACAAAAGCCGCCAAAATGCTATCACGATGCAGACCAAGATATTGCTGACTTTATCTTTGACGGTTTTTCTAGAAAAGATATAAAAAGGTTTACCAAACACAAGTCCGAAGATGGCAAGCATCGAAAAACATGCTTTAAATCACTTGACTGTTCAATCATGAATTTAGCAGATAATATCTCGTATAGTCTTCATGACTTAGAAGACGCTCTATCTTTGGGAATGATCAACCAATCTCAATGGGAAAAACATTTTAAAGGTCAAAAAAAGCTATTCAATAATGTAGCAAATGAGCTTAATAATAAGAAATTGTTATTTGACAATATCACTGCTAGGCTATTTAGTGATCACAGCTATGAACGTAAAAGTGCTATTGGTTGTTTGGTCAACTTAATGATTACAAATGTAGTTATTACAGATAACGGATCAAGATGTAAAAACAGGCTGTTGCGGTATGAAGTCAAACTTGATGGTAGCGTAGAGCAGTTAAGAACTCATATATTTGATATCGTCTATAAATTGGTTATAAAAGATGAAAACGTTCAGCAGTTAGAGTTTAAAGGACAAAAGCTGATAATAGAGTTATTTCAAGTTTTATCAGAAGACCCAGAACGTTTTTTACCTAAAAGCACCAAAGATGTTTGGGTTCAAGCGGGAGCGGATGCATTAGAAATGCCCGAAAATTACTTATCAAGTAATAAAATAAAAGAGCTGGAAAAAGAGGGTTTATGTATTTCAAAAGTAGCAGAACAATCAGCACAGATGAGGGTTATATGTGACTTTATTGCTGGCATGACTGATGATTACGCTACTCGGTTTTATGAAAAACTATTCACACCTCAAAAAGGCTCTATCTTCGACAGATTGTAATTTTATCTTAAGAATATAATTTTTTAAAGAGTCGCCGTAATTGTTCAGATAATGACATAAAGATACGGCGATTTTTTATGCGTGCTCATAATACTATATGACCGACGCTCCACTATAGCGACAAACAGTAGCGCACTGTTATACTGATGAGATATAAGGTTATTTATAGTTCGATCACACAAAAAAGCGACTGGATATTACTATGGATATAAAAAAACTTACGCTGAATAATCTAGGACGCTTTGAAAACCTTGAAGTGGACGTTGCCCCAATCGCTGATTACCCCTCAAACGTCACCATATTCATCGGCAACAATGGCGCTGGCAAGACTTCAATATTAGAGGCGCTGGCGACATCACTCAGCTGGTTTGTCGCGCGCTTGCGGAATGAAAAAGGCAGCGGCAACATGATCAATGAACTGTCTATCCTCGATAATGCACCCGCCGCTAGCATCACATTACAGCTATCCGATCAAACTCAGAGTAGCAATAATAGCGAGCTGTCATTCTATGAGTGGACACTTGCCAAAGCACGTAAGGGTCGCAAGAGCGAAAAATCAAGCCAGCTCGGCCAGCTTAATAAGCTGGTAGACAGCTATCGGCAGCAGCTTACCGATAATGACAATGCCAGTTTGCCCCTGATCGCTTACTATCCTGTTGAGCGTTCAGTTTTAGATATTCCCCTAAAGATCAAAAACAAGCATAACTTTGACCAAATAGATGGCTATGACAGCGCGCTCAATCATGGCGTGGACTTTCGACGGTTTTTTGAATGGTTTCGTGAGCGTGAAGATATTGAGAATGAGGAGCAAAATAGAAGTTCTAGCAGAGTTATAACAGAATATATTGAAGACTTTGCTAAGGTAGAGGATATGGTTTTTGGTAATAAAGAGAGACTCGACAGTTTAGATAAGGAAGATATAGAGTCTGTCTTACAAAAGTTTGAACGCATAAATAGATTTTCAACTTCTTTAAAGAAAATAGAATATGAACACCAAGACAAACAACTAAATGCCGTTAGAACCGCTATTACCGCGTTTATGCCTAACCTTAGCAACATTCGCGTTCAGCGTAAGCCGCGACTGCATATGGCAGTCGATAAAAACGGTCAACCCTTAAATGTCATGCAGCTCTCGCAAGGAGAGAAATCACTAATGGCATTGGTAGGCGATATTGCCCGTCGTTTAGCGATGATGAATCCTGCTCTTGATGACCCACTACAAGGTGATGGCATTATCTTAATTGATGAAGTCGATATGCACTTGCATCCTAGTTGGCAGCGTAATCTTGTGCCACGCTTCACGGCTACTTTCCCCAATTGTCAGATCATACTTAGCACCCATTCTCCTTTGGTCATCAGTGATCAAAAAGGCATATTGGTCTATCTGCTAAGTGATGGTGAGATTGGTGCATTGCCGCCTTTATATGGTGCGGACGTTAACACCGTATTGCTAGAGGCAATGGACACGGACGTTCGTAACCCTGATATTAATGGTAAGCTTAATGACTTATTAGATGCCATTCATGACGGTGATGTCAATAATGCCAAGATGCTAATGCAAGCACTAGGTCGTGAGCTGCCAGCAGGCAATATGGAGCTTGCCAAAGCAAGATTGCTGCTTCGTAAAAAGGAGCTGCAGCTTGCGAAAAATAAGTAAACAAGTAGGTTTCGAGCCAGCAAGTTTAAGTCAGTTTAAACGTCGCAATAAGCAAGGCAACTATAGTGATCTGACGGTTGAAACAAGACAAGATATCCGTTTGGCATGTACCATAGAGCAGTTTTATTTATGTGCTTACTGCTGCAAACAAATCTCAGGTAGCAGCGACGATACAATGAATGAGCATGTCATAGCAAGAAAGACAGCACCTCATAAAAGCCTTGATTACACCAATATCGTTGCCAGTTGTACAACGGCCAATCAGTGCGATAATGCACATGGGTCACAGACATTACCGTTAACGCCTTTCGACGTTGAATGTGAAACAGATTTAGATTTTAAGCTCAGCGGTAGAGTGGTGGGTTTAACCGATGACGCTCAAAAAACCATCGGTATATTAAATTTAAACAATAAGTCTTTGAATGAGCAAAGAAAAATATTTATCGATACTATACTTTTCACATATGGTGAGAATGCTATAGAAGATGACTATCTGATAAATATAATGATAGACGAATTGGCGCAACTAGAAGAAGGTAAACTTGAAGCATTTGCGCCTGTGGTTATCAATGTATTACGAGGATGGGTTAGATGACTAACAGTATCAATTTCGCCGAAGAATTCAGCTCAAAGATTCCCGCCTTAACCTTACTCACCACGCTGGGTTATGAGTTTATTCCGCCAAGTCAATGCAATGCCATGCGCGCAAAAGTGGCTGTAAGTAAAGCCAATAATAAAGCCACCAATCAAGTGATGCTCCTGCCCGTTATGCGTGCGTTTTTAGCCAAGCAAACTTTTATGTTTGAAGGTCAGACGCATCCTTTGTCAGACAGCGCCGTTGATAAAATCATGCACGAACTCAACCCAGCGATGAACTTAGGCTTGCAGCTTGCCAATGAAAAGCTCTATAACGCCATGCTGTATGGCGTGACGGTGACTGAGTTCATCGACGGTAAAAAAACCTCGCAGACCATCGCTTTGATAGATTGGAATAATATTGGTAATAATAGCTTTCACGTGACCGAAGAGCTGTTAGTACTTAATAGTGAAGGTACCAACAGTCGTAGACCTGATATCGTCTGCTTTGTGAATGGTTTACCGCTGGCAGTGATCGAAGCCAAACGCCCTGACTCTAGTAGAGAGTGGCAATCGACCAACGCCCAGGCGGTGTCCCAGCATATCCGCAATCAACATCAAAAAGAAATTCCACATTTATTTGCCTATAGCCAGCTATTGCTAGCGGTTAATGGTAATGACGGTCTGTATGCTACCTGCGGTACGCCTGAGAAGTTTTGGGCAAAATGGGTCGAAGAAGAAATCTCTGAGCCTGAGTTTCATCGTTTAAAGAACCAAGTACTTAGTCCTAAGCAAGTTGATAATTTGTTTGGTGATCGTCCTACCTCTATTAAAGAGGAATATCAGTCATTAGTTGATGGTGGTGATTTAGTTGTCACCCCCCTATGGCAGGATAGTTGTCACCCCTAAATAATAATTCCAAAGGGGACAATGAGGACACATCATGCCACGATATAGCGAAGAACGTAAACAGGCTA